>ENA-OPYY01000188-OPYY01000188.1-human-gut-metagenome-genome-assembly--contig:-NODE-188-length-25707-cov-1.437920_pt1 | contig 25707 bp, 32 predicted proteins | sample MGYA00242472_ERZ504481 | MGnify/ENA primary metagenome ERZ504481 (study PRJEB26092, sample SAMD00036265) | human gut metagenome | host: Homo sapiens | study: EMG produced TPA metagenomics assembly of...
TATGAAATTTCAGGTCAAAATACCGGCGCAGCTTACCGGAGGAGATTCCGTCATAAGGAATGCCTGCATTTTCAATAAGTTTTCGCTCTATTCCCTGATAAGAACCGATATAACGGATCTCATACCCGGCTTCCTTAAGAGATGGGAGCAGGGCCAGGTTTGGAGTGACATGGCCGGCAGTGCCACCGCCGGTCAGAATGATTTTTTCATAATTGACCTCCTGAATGAGTATCTGTAACAGCACGGAAAACAGAGGTGCTATAGTATTATAGTAAGCGTTAACTGCAAAAAGTCAACCCTAAAGCATCAGGGAACTTAAGGAGATTTGGCAAACAGAGGTGACCCGTGGAAAAATTTAACAGCAAAAAACCAGATCAGAATGATAATATGCAGAGAGAGCCGGGAGAAATAAGCGGTTTTTCAGATGAACAGGTTTTAAGGGAGTTTGAGGAGGCTATGAAAAGTACGATCCCCCTGCCTCCCCCACCGGAAAATGAATTTGAACAGATCTGCCAGCGGATAGAAAAGGAAAATAGAATGGAACAGATTGACGGATTTTTGTGAAATATCATTTTCAGTGCAAGAAAGGACACACCCCATGCAAAACCTAAAAGAAAAATTTCAGCGTTTTATGATTGGCCGATACGGCGCAGACCAGCTGGGAAGATTTCTGTCGATTGTAATTGTCATATTGGCAGCAGTAAGCTTCTTTATACGTTCCTACTGGTTTGGCTCATTGATCCGCAGTGTGCTGATCATCCTTTTGGCAATTCTTTATTTTCGGATTTTTTCCCGGAACATTACCAGGCGCAGTCAGGAAAATAATGCGTATATCCGCCTGCATTTTCAGGTTTCAGAGCGCTTAAAAGGCTGGCGCTTCCATCTGGAGGAGAGACGCAGATATAAGATTTTCAGCTGTCCAGGCTGTAAACAGAAGATACGTATTCCAAGAAATCATGGGAAGGTTAGCATCCGCTGTCCCAAATGCGGCCATGATTTTATAAAAAACACAGGCGCGAAAAAATAGACTGTAGTACCGGAAAAGCAAAGACTGCTTTTGCCGGTATTTTTTTGTTATTTTTCCATAAAACGCGTTAGTTTACATAGAATTTACAAAACTTATACCTTTCCTTGCTTTCTCTCAATGTAAAACTTTTGTATACTCCTCCATGTAGCGAAGAACACAACACAATGAAAATAAAGCGCAGAGCGCAACGTGGAGGAAAGAATATTATGAAAAAGAACAGCAAAATGATTCTGGCAGCAGTTGGTACAGCAGTGATGGCAGCAGGTATGCTGGCAGGCTGCGGAAGTTCTTCTAAAGAGACAACAGCGGCACAGACAACAACAGCGGCACAGACAACAACAGTGGCAGACAGCAAGGCTGCTGATACCACGGAAGCAAAGAAAGAGGAGAAAACAGAGGTTGCTGCTGATTTAAGCGGAACCATCAGCATGGTAGGTTCTACTTCTATGGAGAAGTTCGCAAATGCACTCAGTGAAACATTCATGGAAAAATATCCTAAGGTCACTGTGACGGCAGAGTTTGTAGGATCCGGTGCAGGCGTTGAGGCAGCTGCAAATGGAACAGCAGATATCGGAAACGCTTCCAGGAACTTAAAAGACGAGGAAAAAGCAAAGGGAATCGCTGAGAATATAGTAGCAATCGACGGTATTGCAGTGGTTGTTGATCCTTCTAATACGGTAGAAGATCTGACAAAGGATCAGCTGGCCGGCATTTATGACGGAACAGTAACCAACTGGAAGGATGTAGGCGGAAATGACGCTCCGATCGTAGTCGTAGGCCGTGAGTCCGGTTCCGGTACCAGAACCGCTTTTGAAGAACTGTTAGAGCTGGAAGATAAGTGCAAATATGCAAATGAGCTGGACAGCACAGGAGCTGTCATGGCAAAGGTTGCTTCTACTCCCGGAGCCGTAGGCTATGTGTCCTTAGACGTACTGGATGATACGGTAAAAGCAGTAAAGCTGGAGGGCGCAGAGCCTACAGAAGAAAACATCAAGGCTGGAACCTACTTCTTAAGCCGTCCCTTCGTAATGGCTACCAAGGGTGAGATTTCTGAGCAGAATGATCTGGTAAAGGCTCTGTTTGACTTCATTTATTCTGAGGAAGGCGCTGAACTTGTAAAGTCTGTAGGACTGATTTCTGTAGAGAAATAATCCGGGCTGGAAAGGAGACGATCTGCAATGACAACGGAAACCTGTTCCATACGTTCCCATCATGGCAGCAAGTCCGGCGTAGAAAAAGCTGCACAGGTGACTTTCACCGCCTGCGGCTTTTTCGCTGTTCTGGCTGTTGCATCCATTACACTGTATATGATTATCAGCGGCACTCCCGCCCTGTTTCAGGTGGGTCTTACAGATATCCTGTTCGGTTCTGTGTGGAAGCCGGATGCCGCAGATCCCAGCTTTGGTATCTTATATGTTATCCTGACTTCTATTGTGGGAACCTTCCTTGCGATCCTGATCGGAGTTCCTATTGGAGTGATGACTGCTGTGTTTCTGGCGGAAATCGCACCGAAAAAGATTGCATCCGTAGTGCGCCCGGCAGTAGAACTTCTGGCTGGAATTCCGTCTGTTATTTATGGACTTCTTGGTATTCTGATTTTAAATCCGCTGATGTATAAGCTGGAGCTGATCATTTTTAAGGGAACAGATCACCAGTTTACCGGAGGAGCAAACCTGATTTCAGCAGTGCTGGTGCTGGCTCTGATGATTCTTCCTACAGTGATCAACATCAGCGAGTCTGCTCTGAGAGCTGTGCCTCTGCACTTCAGAAGCGCTTCTCTGGCAATGGGCGCTACCAGGATCCAGACAATTTTCCATGTGGTGCTTCCGGCGGCCAAGTCAGGTATTATCACAGCTATTGTACTGGGAACGGGCCGCGCCATTGGAGAAGCTATGGCCATCAGTCTGGTATCCGGAAGCTCGGTGAACCTTCCGCTGCCCTTTAATTCTGTCCGTTTCCTGACAACCGCTATTGTGGCTGAAATGGGATACGCTTCCGGTCTCCACAGGCAGGTGCTTTTTACTATTGGACTTGTACTTTTTGTATTTATTATGCTGATCAATATCAGTCTTACAGGAATTCTTAAGAAGGGAGATAAGAAGAATGACAGGTGAAGCAGCCGTCAGGCTTAATAAATATTCTGAAGTCAGAGAAAGCATTTACGGAAAGCATGTCCGTTCGTCAGATATGCTGCTCACAGGTCTTATTTATGGCTGTACCGCTGTTTCTCTGCTTATTCTTGTGGGCATTCTGGGATATACATTTGTAAGAGGGATTCCTCATGTGACCTGGTCTTTCTTAAGCACTGCTTCCAGTGCGGTCAAGGGAACCTTTGGTATTCTGGGAAATATTATTAATACGATCTACATAGTGGTAATTACACTGTTGATCGCTACTCCCATTGGCGTAGGTTCTGCCGTTTATTTGAATGAATATGCAAAGCCGGGGAAGATTGTCCGGATGATCGAATTTACGACAGAAACCCTTTCGGGTATTCCCTCCATTATCTTTGGACTTTTTGGAATGGTATTTTTTGGAAATACCATTGGTCTGGGTTATTCCATTCTTACCGGTTCCCTGACGCTGACATTGATGATCCTTCCCCTGATCACGAGAACGACACAGGAGGCTTTAAAGACGGTGCCGGACAGTTACCGTCATGGCGCTCTTGGGATCGGAGCTACCAAATGGTACATGATCCGTACGATTCTTCTTCCCAGCGCTATGCCGGGTATTGTTACGGGCGTGATCCTGGCTATCGGACGTATTGTAGGAGAATCTGCGGCTCTTTTATTCACTGCAGGAAGCGGTTACTATCTGCCCAAAAATATTCTTGGCAAGATTTTTGAGTCCGGAGGAACGCTGACGATCCAGCTGTATCTGTTTATGCAGAAGGCAAAATATAATGAGGCATTTGGAGTAGCTGTGGTACTTCTGGTAATCGTTCTGGGTATTAACGGTCTTGCAAAATATTTGTCCCATCGCTTTAATGTGGAAACCCGATAAGCGCCGGAGGCAGTCAAAAGGAGAAAAACTGTGGAAAACAAAGTAAAAATCTCCGCACAGAATCTAAATCTGTACTATGGAGAAAATCATGCTTTAAAAAATATTAATCTGGATTTATATGAAAATAAGATTACAGCCTTTATCGGGCCTTCCGGCTGCGGAAAATCGACCTTTTTAAAAACATTAAACAGAATGAACGATCTGGTTCCCAATGTAAAAATCGAGGGAACGGTTCTTCTGGATGATGAAAATATTTATGATCCCCAGGTAGATACGACTCTTTGCGCAAAAGGTGGAATGGTTTTTCAGCAGCCCAATCCATTTCCAATGAGTATCTATGACAATATTGCTTATGGCCCCAGGATCCACGGGATTAAAAATAAGGCCCAACTGGACGAGATAGTGGAGAGAAGTCTGCGTGGGGCGGCTCTCTGGGATGAGGTTTCAGACCGTTTAAAGAAATCTGCTCTGGGACTGTCCGGCGGCCAGCAGCAGCGTCTGTGCATTGCAAGGGCATTGGCGGTAGAGCCGGAGGTTCTTCTTATGGATGAGCCTACATCTGCCCTGGATCCCATTTCCACGTTGAAGATCGAGGATCTGATGGATGATTTAAAGAGCAGATATACAGTGGCTATTGTAACTCATAATATGCAGCAGGCGGCCCGTATTGCAGATTATACAGCCTTTTTCCTTGTAGGAGAGGTGGTAGAATATGCTTCTACAAACGAATTGTTTACCATGCCAAAGGATAAGCGTACAGAGGACTATATTACAGGACGTTTCGGCTGATAGACAGTAAAACCGCGGCGGAAAGGAAAAGATATGACAGTTCGCATAACTTATGAACATGAGTTGGAAGAGTTGAATAAGGATTTAAGAGAAATGGCGTTCATGGTGGAAAAGGCCATTGAGCAGACCTTTGTAGCTTTTGAGGATCAGAATTATACACTTGCAGAAGATGTCATCAAGGGGGACCGGACGGTTAATGATATGGAGCGGGCTATAGAATCCCGCTGCCTGTCTCTGATCCTGCGCCAACAGCCCGTAGCCTGCGACCTGCGCCAGATTTCCACCGCTTTAAAGGTGGTTACGGATCTGGAGCGTATCGGAGATCATGCTTCCGATATAGCAGAGCTGATCTTGAGGATTAAAAGCGAACACGCTTATCACATTGTAAAGCATCTTCCTCTTATGGCGGAAGAAGCCAGGAAAATGGTTCACGATGCGGTAGAGGCCTTTATTTCCCAGGATCTGGAAGAAACTGAAAAAATCATCCGTATGGATGATCGAGTAGACAGCCTGTTTAATCAGGTAAAGACAGATGTGATCAGCCTGCTGAAAACATCGCCGGATCAGGCAGATCAGGGAATCGATCTTTTGATGGTCGCCAAATATCTGGAGCGCATCGGAGACCATGCCGTAAATGTGTGCGAATGGACCGAGTTTTCAAAGACAGGCGCTTTGAAGCATGTGCGGATCATGTAACAGAAACTGTTTTAATATGAAAAATGCCAGCCCCGCAAGCGAAAACGGAGCTGCATTTTTCAATATCATTATTCGCCAAACACAGCCTTATAATCTGCCTGGAATTTTGCAATTCCCTGATCGGTAAGGGGATGCTTTGTCATCTGCTCCAGCACCTTGTAGGGAACGGTAGCGATATCTGCTCCGGCTTTGGCGCAGTCGATCACATGGATCGGATTGCGCACGCTGGCTGCAATAATCTCTGTTTCGATATTGTGCATCTGGAAAATCTCCGTGATATCGTAGATCAGGTCAATGCCCGGCATGGAGATATCATCCAGACGGCCTAAGAAAGGAGATACATAAGTCGCTCCTGCTCTGGCGGCCAGCAGTGCCTGTGCAGCAGAAAATACCAGAGTAACATTTTGTTTTAACGCCTTCTGCAGAAAGCACCTTTACAGCCTTTAAGCCTTCTACGGTCATGGGGATTTTTACAACCATGTTTGGATGGATGGCAGCGATCTCGCGGCCTTCTGCGATCATGCCTTCTGCGTCTGTGGTTGTAGCTTTTACCTCGCCGCTGATAGGGCCGTCTACGATGGATGTGATCTCAGAGATTACTTCCTTGAAGTCGCGGCCTTCTTTGGCGATCAGAGACGGATTGGTTGTAACTCCGCAGATGATCCCCATATCGTTTGCCTTGCGGATGTCTTCTACATTAGCAGTATCAACGAAAAATCTCATAAACAAAATCCTCCTCAAATTGCTGTATTTCATACTGGTTTATACATTTATTATAGCGCCATACAGCACAATGTCAAGCATAATATCGCAAAAAAATGCGTTAATTTGCGCAAAAATAAAATCATGTGAATACATAAATTATTAAAAACGCAAACTAACGCACGCATTAAAGAAAAACTAACGCAAACAAACGCAAAAAGAGCTAAGAGAGGCTTTGCCGGCCGTTTTTATATAAAATCCAGTCCCCGGTTCCGGTATCCCAAAGCCATCTCGCCTTCCACAGATCCGTCTGTAATAAGGGCTGTAAAGGCTTCAATCCCGCACACATGATATCGTGATACGGTATTCAACTTCACGGGATCCACCAGAGCGATGACCCGTCTGGAGGATCGGATCAGCTGGCTCTTAATACTTACCTCTTCAGGATAGGGAATCGTCATGCCGTATTCGGGGTGTACGGCATAAACGCCCATAAAACACAGATCCGGATGGTAGGCGGCTGCTTGAGCAGCTGCCGTTTCACCTACGGTTGTCATGGAATCCTTTAACAGATCCCCGCCCAGAACGATCACCTTTACCTGCTCCTTCATGGAACACACATGGGCGATGCTGTAGCTGTTTGTTAAAATCGTAAGTTTCATATCGGAAGGGATATTCTTAGCAAACTGCAGATTGGTGCTGCTGCCGTCAATGGCTACCAGCTGGTCGGGTTCCAGAAAGCCCAGGCTCTTTCGGCGAGCTTCTGCTTCAGCTCTACGTCTGCCTCTTCCCGGTCGAAAAAACCGATGACCGGACGTTCCAGAGGGATTGCCCCTCCAAACACCCGTTTTAGCAGTCCTTTTTGATCTAGATCCAGCAGATCTCTGCGGACTGTATCCTCGGAAACCTTAAGGTCGGCTGCCAGCTGGCTTACCACAACCTTTCCTGATGTATGAAGCTTGTTTAAGATCAGTGCCTGTCGTTCTTCTTTCAGCATAAAATCTACTCCTGTGTGCCTGCCTTTTCGCGGAGCAGGATTTCAATGTAAGCAAGGATCAGAGGGGCTACGCCTTTTGCCTCATTTTTTACAATGGGTTCTCTCATATAGTAGTCAAAGGTGCCTTCCCGCATTTCTTTATTTCCAAGTCCTGCAACCAGGCAGATGCCGCCTAACTGAAGTTCTCCGTTTTCTTCAGAGAGATATGTTTCACAGATGCCGGTAAATGCCCTTTCTCCAAAGGTAAAATAGCTTTCATCCAGATAGCCCAGACGCACGCTCTTCATGATCGCATAGGCGAAGATGGCGGAGCCGGAGGTTTCCAGATAGTTTGGCTTAATGCGGCCTCTGTTTACAACCTGATACCACATACCGGTTTCCTTGTCCTGATAGGGCAGCATGGCATCGATCAGTTCCTTATAAATAGCGCCCAGCTTTTCCTTCTCCTGGGCCATGGATCCCGGCATTACCTCCATGGTATCGATCAGGCCATGGCATACCAGCCAGCGCGCGAAGCCAGAAATTGTCTGACAGGCCTGTGACGGGATCGCACCAGAAGGATTCTCTGGAATCATCATATGCATGGTAGTACAGTCCGTTGCGTGTGTCTTTCATGAGGTCATATACATGAAGAAACTGCTCAAAGGAGTCCTGGCAGTTAGCGCCGTTATTATAGGTTACTTCATACTGCATATAGAAGGGCTGGGCCATATACAGGCCATCCAGCCAGATCTGGTTTGGATAGATCATCTTGTGCCAGAAGTTGCCTGTTGTGGTTCTTGGCTGCCCTTTCAGCTGGCTGTATACCGTGTCGATGGCTTTGCGGTACTTCTCCCGTCCGGTAAGCTCATAGAGATCGAAAAGGGTTTTGCCGGCATTTACATTGTCCAGATTATATTCCTTTGGATCATAGGAAGCGATGGAGCCGTCCTCCTGCACAAAGTAGTCGATAAAGGCGTCGGCAAATTCCAGGTATTTTCCATTTCGGGTAATATGGTACAATTCAAGAATTGCCTTGATCATGCAGCCATCGATATAGTTCCAGGTAGAAGGCGCTCCGTTTTTGATCTTTTCAATATTCCAGACAGGAGCCTGGGGGGTGCTTTTTTTCAGCAGCTGGTCAATGTAATTGTCTAAAATCCGTATCATAAATTTAGATTCTCCTTTTATCCTTATTGAATTGTATCACAAACAGCAGTGCTTTCGAAGACAGCAGAGAGGAAAAAAGGCTGTAAAACGTTTGCATGCAAAAAACAGGTAATGAATGCCATTATATATTAGGGCAGTCTGAAAAGTTTTGGCGAAAAATACCTGTATTTCTATGTGATATATGAATTCCTGCTTTAAAACCATATTATCATAAAAAAGTAAATAATAAAACTGGACACAATGCACAAAAAACATATGTTAAAATATACACAATACATAATTGACAACTGAAAGCAATAATGCTATGATGAAAATACCTAAAGAAATGAGCACGTTTACTTAAAAGCATACAAAAATGTAAATGTTTACATAGGAAATGTGCATAATTTTTTGATTAACGTTGCAAACCTTTGCAAAATGTGTATGTGAAGGGGAAAAGAAAGGGAGAGAGTAAAATGAAGAGAAATTTCAAAAAAGCAGTATCTCTGGCTCTGGCATCTACCATGGCATTATCTCTGGCAGCCTGCGGCGGTACGTCCGCATCTACAGATACAACTGCAGCAGGTAAGGCTGAGGGCGGCGACAGCGCAGCGAGCAATGAGGAAGTTACCTTAAAGTTTTCATGGTGGGGCGGTGATGCCCGTCATGAGGCAACAGAAAAGGCAATCGCAGCTTTCATGGAAAAGTATCCAACATCAAGGTTGAGGCTGAGTATGGCGCATGGACCGGCTGGGAAGAGAAGCAGGCTCTGGCGATCCAGGGAGGCAATGCAGCTGACGTGATGCAGATCAACTGGAACTGGATCACATCCTACAGCGGAAACGGCAAGAATTTTGTAAATCTGGACGAGTACAGCGATGTGATCGACCTGACACAGTTTGACCAGGAGGTTCTGGATCAGTGTAAGGCAGACGGAAAGCTGATGGCAGTTCCGATTTCTCTGACAGGCCGTCTGTTCTACTGGAATAAGACCACATTTGATGAGATCGGATGCGAGCTTCCTACAGACGAGGCATCCTTACTGGCAGCCGGAGAGGCATTTAAGGCATACGGCGACGATTATTATCCTCTGGCACTGGGCGAGTACGACCGTGCGATCTTCCTGGTATACTACTTAGAGAGCAAGTACGGCAAGGCTGGGTAGAGGACGGAGCTGTTCAGTATACAAAGGAAGAGATCCAGGAAGGTATGGATTTCATCACAAAGCTGGAAGAGAATCATGTAATTCCTACTCTGGCTACACTTCAGGGCGATATGGCAGACTCTCTTGACAAGAACGCTAAGTGGATCAACGGTAAGTATGCAGGTATCCTTGAGTGGGATTCTTCTGTAAGCAAGTTCCAGCAGGCGATCGCAGAGAGTACAGATAAGCCTGGACAGGAGCTGGTAATCGGCGACTTCATCAAGTTCGGCGATCACAACGGCGGATTTACCAAGGTATCCATGGCATTTGCAGTTGCAGCAAATTCTGAGCATCCGAAGGAAGCAGCCATGCTGATCAACTTCCTGTTAAATGAGGATGAAGGCATCGAAATCTCCGGTACTGAGAGAGGTATCCCTTGCTCCAAGAAGGCAATTGAGATTCTCAATGAGAAGGGAATCGGCGATGAGATGGTTAAGGAAGCAAACTCCAAGGTGACTGCATACAGCAAGTTCCCTCTGGATCCCTACTTCGAGCATAATGACTTAAAGGCTAACCCTGACGGCGTATACTACAAGGTATTCGGTAAGCTGTCCGCAGGCAACACGACATCTGCCGAGGCTGCCGAGGAACTGCTTAAGGGCATTGATGAGTGCTACAGCAACTACTAATCCGCAAGAAATAAACGGCAGCGTCCCTTTCAGACGCTGCCTCCCTTTGAGGGGAACAGTGAATATGACAGAAAAAGAAATCAGAGAAGCAGTTAAAAACAAAGAAAATTACAGCAGTATTGTTACTTATTTTAAAACACAGAAAACTCTCAGCGAGGCAGATCTGGCCCTGCTGATCGACATGATAGAGGAGATGTCTCCGGAGATCTATGAGCATTACAGAGCGCTCCAGGACATGTTCCGTGAAGGCATAAGAAAACATCTGGAGGCTTCCAAAGAGCTTCCGGCGAGCAGCTCGCATACGCCATAAAAAAGGCTGCGCCCTGGGCACTCTCCTGGCAGAAAAGTATGCGGATCGCGTATAAAAGTACGAAATATTATGGAGGTAACCGTATGAAAAACAAGAAAGGATTCTGGGCGCTGAATATCGGCCTTCTGTACATCCTGCCCTGGCTGGTTGGTTTTATCCTGTTTAAGGTATATCCCTTCCTCTCATCCCTTTTTTACAGCTTCACCAACTACGACCTTTTCAATGGCATTACCAAGTACGGCATGATGAATTACGAGAAGATCTTTACGGATCCCGATATCATCCGCGCCTTTGTGGTAACGTTTAAATACGCCATTTTTGACGTGCCCTTAAAGCTGATGTTCGCTCTGTTTATTGCCTACATCTTAAACTTTAAGTTAAAGGGCGTAAACTTCTTCAGAACCGCTTACTACATCCCTTCCATTCTGGGCGGCTCCATCGCGATCGCTATCCTGTGGAGAGCTGTATTTAACACAGACGGTCTGATCAACACCGTTTTAGGCGCGTTCGGTATCCCGGAGATCAACTGGATGGCCGGAGACATGAGCGCCCTGATGGTGATCGTACTTCTCCGTGTATGGCAGTTCGGTTCCGCTATGGTTATCTTCCTGGCAGCCTTAAAGGGCGTGTCTGAGGATCTTTATGAGGCGGCTTCCATCGACGGCGCCGGCAAGTGGACACAGTTCTTTAAGATTACCGTACCCCTGATCACACCGGTTATTTTCTACAACCTGGTTACCCAGTTATGCCAGGCGTTCCAGGAGTTCAACGGACCGTTCCTTGTAACCAAGGGCGGACCAAACGGAGCAACCACCCTGATCTCCATGCTGATCTACAACAACGCATTCCTTCGCCACAAGATGGGTATGGCAAGCGCCCAGGCGTGGATCCTGTTCTTGATTACTATGACCATGACCGTTGTTGCATTTGTCAGCCAGAAGAAGTGGGTTTACTATTCAGATGAGGATGGGAGGTAGAATCAGATGACAAGAGAGACAAGAAGAAAAATCAGTACTGTGATCCGCTACACCCTTCTGATCCTGGTAGGGATTATCATGGTGTATCCTCTGATCTGGATGGTGGGAGCAACCTTTAAGACCAACTCCGAGATCTTCACCAGCGCATGGTTTATCCCGAAGAATCCTGTATTCGACGGCTATGACAATGCATTTAAGAGCTACGGAGGAAAGATCGATCTGGTTAAATCTCTGATCAATACCTACAAGATCGTTATTCCGAAGGTTATCTTTACCGTTGTATCCGCAACGATCACAGCATATGGCTTTGGACGTTTCAACTTTAAAGGAAAGAACATCTTTTTTGCACTGCTGATGTCTACCCTGTTCCTTCCTCAGGTTGTATTAAACGCACCTCAGTACATCATGTTCAACAACTGGAAGTGGGTAAATACCTACCTGCCTCTGGTTATCCCGTCCTTATTTGCAGCTGATACCTACTTTGTATTCATGCTGATCCAGTTCTTACGAGGCGTACCAAAAGAGCTGGAGGAGGCGGCTAAGATTGACGGCTGCAACACCTTAAAAACACTGTGGTATGTAATCGTGCCTATGTTAAAGCCATCACTGGTATCCTGTGCGCTGTTCCAGTTCATGTGGACCAACAATGACTTCCAGGGCCCGTTGATCTATATCGCTGATATGGATAAATATACCAACTCCGTATATCTGCGTATGTCTATGGACGGCGACGTAGGCTTCCAGTGGAACCGGATTCTGGCAATGTCCTGATTTCCATTATTCCTTCCCTGGTGGTATTTTTCTGCGCCCAGGATTCCTTTATTGACGGTATCGCAGCCGGCGGTGTAAAGGGTTAAATGTTACATGGTACATTAAAAACGGAGGATTCTCTTTCGGGGGATTCCTCTATTTTTGTTAAAGGAGACAAAAGCTATGGAATTAAAAGTAATCTACAAGAACGCAAGATGTGCGGTAATTGAAATTGAAGACGGAGGACGCTACCATACAGCCTCTTCCTGGACTATCTACTTAAATCACAAAGAGGCGGCAAAAACAGACAAGGCGGTCACCAGCCTGTATCATCTGACTCCCGATACCCAGTACGAAGTAGAGGCGGTCAATGAGGCCGGAGAGAGGATTATGTCCTACTTTGCTACAGACTATGAGTTTGTTACCTTAAATGTCCGCGACTTTGGCGCAAAGGGAGATGGGGAGAGCGATGACACGATTTTTATCCAGGCAGCGATCATGGCCTGCCCGAAAGAGAGTCGTGTGCTGATCCCGGCAGGAACCTACCGGATCTCCTCTCTGTTCCTTAAGGATGATGTTTCCATTGAGCTGGATGAGGGAGCCGTATTGTCTGCTTTTACAGACCGCAGCCGTTTTCCTGTGTTCAAAGGGATGATCCAGAGTTATAATGAAAAGGATGAGTACAATCTGGGTACCTGGGAGGGAAATCCTCTTCCTATGTTTACAGCTATTATTACAGGTGTGAACGTAAAAAATGTAACGATTTACGGACAGGGAACGATAGATGGAAATGCAGACAGAGAGAACTGGTGGAAGGATCCCAAGATCATGAACGGCGCATTCCGCCCCAGAATGGTATTTTTAGAGCGGTGTGAACATGTAGTTCTCCAGGGTATCACGGTACAGAACAGCCCAAGCTGGAATCTCCATCCTTATTTTTCCGACAACCTTCGTTTCCTGGACATGAAGGTATTAAATCCAAAGGATTCTCCCAACACTGATGGCCTGGATCCGGAGTCCTGTAAAAATGTGGAAATTACAGGTGTGTATTTCTCTCTGGGCGATGACTGTATTGCTTTAAAATCAGGAAAAATCTATATGGGATCTACCTATAAGCGTCCCTGTGAAAATGTAACCATCCGCCAGTGCTGTATGCGCGACGGCCACGGCTCCATTACCATCGGAAGCGAGATGGCCGGAGGCGTGAAGAATCTGACCGTAAGAGACTGTATGTTCCTTCATACGGACCGGGGACTGCGGATCAAGACCAGAAGAGGACGTGGAAAGGATGCGGTAGTTCAGGGTATTTTATTTGAAAATATCACAATGGATCATGTAATGACTCCCTTTGTGATCAATTGTTTCTATTTCTGCGATCCGGATGGCCATTCTGAGTATGTCCGCAGCAAGGAAGCCGGACCGGTGGATGACCGCCTGCCGGAGATCGCTACCCTTACCTTTAGAAATATTGAGGCCAGAAATTGCCATGTGGCTGCTGCCTATATGTATGGCCTGCCGGAAAAGAAGATCGGACGGGTAGAGATGGAGCATGTGCGGGTAACTTATGCAGATGAACCTATGTGCGGCCAGCCGGCCATGATGGAGGGCTGCAGTAAGACCACCTGCCGCCAGGGAATCTATGCAAATAATATCGAAGAGCTTATATTAAAGGATGTGGAGATAAGCGGCCAGGAAGGGCCTGCAGTTGTCACAGAAAATATCGGGAATATGTAAAACGGAGGGGATAAAGTGGCAGTAACGATCAAGGATATCGCTAAAAAGGCGGGGGTTTCCTATTCAACGGTTTCCAGGGCCTTAAACGGAGTGGGGGGATATTCCGAGACAAGAGACAGGATCCGCCGTCTGGCGTCTGAAATGGGATATGTACCCAATCAGGCAGCGATCCACTTGAAAAAATCACGTTCCTATGTGATCGGACTGTATTTTTCAACGATCAGCAAAATGACTTCTCCCTATGTGCTTCACGATGTACTTACAGGGGTTTACAGTATTACGGGAAGCAAGTATAATGTAGTGGTAAAGGGTATTGATATGCATGAACCGGGTACCTTAAATCCCAGCTATTTTGACGGGATCATTGTTCTGTCTCAGAAAAATGAGGATATGGAATTTATGGATGAGGTTCTGTCAAAGAAGATTCCCATGACGGTTATCTGCCGTTCCGTGGATATCGATGCGCCCAATGTGACAACAGACGAGGCCAGGGCCATGGAACGGGCCATGGATTACCTTTTGGATAATGGCCATCGGAAGCTGGCAGTCATCGAGGGAAGGCCAGAGCTGGATTCTACCCGCCTGCGCCACAGAGGCTGGCGGATCTCCATGCGAAAGCACGGGCTGGATCCCGATCAGGTGCCTATGATTAATGGAACTATCGTTACGGAAGCGGCTACAGCGCAGCAAAACAGCTCCTTTCCTATGAGCCTACGGCAATTCTCTGTTTTAATGATGAGATGGCCTTTGGAGCAAGGACAGCGATCGATGAGGCGGGGCTGTCTGTGCCGGGAGACGTTTCTCTGACCGGCTTTGATAACTGGGATTTGTCCGGTTATTCCGATATGCATCTGACTACGGTGGAGAGAAACATGGGAGATATCGCCAGAGAGGGCGCCAGAGTGCTTCTGCGCCGTCTGGACGATGGAATTGTGGATAACAGGAGAATTTATCTGGATAATAAGCTTATCATACGGGATACGGTACGGAACCTGAAGGAAGAATAGTCCGTGAACCGATTGCAGATCAAACAAAAGGAGAAGGCAGACATGAAAAAACTGGAAGAATATGTAAGAAGCATTCCTGATTTCCCGGAGCCGGGAATCATTTTCAGGGATGTAACCTCTATTTTACAGGATGCAGACGGACTGCAGCTGGCAGTAGACAGCCTACGCGCCATGGTGAAGGATCTGGATTATGACGTAGTCGTTGGGCCGGAGTCCAGAGGCTTTATTTTCGGCGTACCGGTGGCCTATGCAGAGCATAAGAGCTTTGTGCCTGTGCGCAAAAAGGGAAAGCTTCCCTGCGAGACCATTTCTGCAGAGTATGAACTAGAATACGGAACTGCAGAGATCGAGATCCATAAGGACGCCATCCGTCCGGGCCAGAAGGTTGTGATCGTAGACGATCTGATCGCCACCGGAGGCACTACAGAGGCGATTATAAAGCTGATCGAACAGCTGGGAGGCCAGGTGATAAAAATCTGCTTTGTAATGGAACTGGCCGGATTAAAGGGCAGAGAGAAGTTAAAGGATTATGCAGTGGACTCTGCAATCGTTTATGAGGGAAAGTAATTTTCCGTCCAGAAGCGTTCATTCTGTTGAAAAATGGGATGGACGCTTTTTTGAACACATATTTTTCACATTTTCCCCTGTGAAACTATCTTGACATTAAATTTTTAAGTCTGTATAATACCAAAAGTTAGGACGCTAACTATCTGAAAGCAGTGCATACGAAGAGGTGAAATGATGCAGGATATGGAATGCAGAATGGAAACAATGCATATGGGAAGGATGATCCATATGCTCTCTCATCAGTTAAAGCGCAGGAACATCCAGGAGGAGCTGATGGATGAGGGATTGACCGGGTCTCAGCGGCATATTATGAAGTTTATCCTTCTGCGGACCCTTCATACGGATGTGTATCAGAAGGATATCGAGGAAGAGTTCCGTATCCGCAAATCAACGGTAACAGGGATCCTGAAGCTTTTGGAAAAAAATGGATTCATCAGGAGAGAAAGCGTTCCTCAGGATGCAAGGCTTAAGCGCATTGTGCCGACAGCCAGGGCGGAGTCACTGCGTCCCCAGATTTTAGAGCAGCTAGGGAGAACGGAAGCCCTTCTTATGGAGGGAATCCCGGAAGAAGAGCTTCATATCTGGCGCAGTGTGATGTGCCGGATGTTCGGCAATCTTGTAAAAGCGGAGGAGGAAGCGTCTAAAACAAATAAAAACATAAAGGAGGAAGAGGAAAAGGATGAATAAATTACTTTTAAAGTCGGTCCGGGAATACAAAAAGCAGTCTATACTGACTCCCATATTTGTATTGCTGGAGGTGCTGTTAGAAGTTATGATCCCCATGGAAATGGCAAAGATCATTGACATTGGAATCGCAGGAGGCAATCTGCCTTACATCATCCAGAGGGGGCTTCATACTGGTTGTGATGGCAATGCTTGCCCTGTATTTCGGCGTAACAGCCGGAAAGACGGCGGCAATCGCGGCGGCGGGATATGCAAAAAATCTGCGCCATGATATATTTTACAGGGTTCAGGAGTTTTCGTTTAAGAATATCGACCATTTCTCTACCTCAGGTCTTGTAACCCGTATGACTACGGATATTACCAATGTTCAGATGGCTTATATGATGAGCCTGCGCCTGTTAGCCAGAGCGCCCATCATGGTAGCTTTATCATGGGTTATGACTCTGACCATCAATCCAAAGATTGCGCTTTTATTTTTAGTTGTGATCCCCGTTCTGGGCGGCGCCTGATTTTATTGCGAAGAAGGCCCATCCCCATTTTGTAAAGGTTTTTGACGAGTACGATATTTTAAATAATTCTGTACAGGAAAATGTAAACGCTTCCAGAGTGGTAAAATCTTTTGTACGGGAAGATTATGAAATCGGTAAGTTCCATGATATATCCAAGTACGTTTACAAGCTTTTTACAAAGGCTGAAGGGATTGTGGCATGGAATTCTCCTGTAATGCAGACGGTAATTTATATAGTGATCATCCTTCTGGTAGCGATCAGCGGCAGGAGCATTGTCTTTGGAACCATGGAGACAGGAGAGATGACAAGCGTGATCGTCTATGCTATGCAGATCATGATGTCCCTGATGATGGTTACCTTCGTCTTTGTTATGATCATGATTGCTGAGGCATCCACAGACCGTATTACCAGTGTCCTTACGGAAGTGCCTGAAATGCAGGCAAAGGAGCAGGCGGTGAAGGAGGTTGCGGACGGAAGCATCACCTTTGAGCATGTAGATTTCAGCTATGCAGGTGAAGGCGGCCCTCTTTCCTTAAAGGATGTAAATCTTTCCATCAAGCCGGGACAGACCGTAGGCATTATCGGAGGGACCGGAAGCTCCAAATCCACGCTGGTACAGCTGATTCCCAGATTATATGATGTGACAAAGGGAAGCGTAAAGGTAGGCGGAATTGATGTAAGAGAGTACGACCTGGAGGTTCTGAGAGACCAGGTTTCCATGGTGCTCCAGAAAAATGTGCTTTTCACAGGAAGCATTTATGAGAATATCCGCTGGGGCAATGAAAGGGCCTCCAATGAGGAAGTGGAGCGGGTATGCCGTCTGGCTCAGGCGGACGGGTTTGTGAAGGAGTTTCCTCACGGTTATGATACTATGATCGTTCAGGGCGGAAACAACGTATCCGGCGGCCAGAAGCAGCGCCTGTGTATTGCGAGAGCGCTGTTAAAGCGGCCTAAGATCCTGATCCTGGATGATTCTACCAGTGCGGTAGACACAAAGACGGATGCTCTCATCCGCAGGGCCTTCAGAGAGGAGATTCCCGATACTACAAAGATCATTATTGCCCAGCGGGTTTCCTCCATTGAGGACGCAGATCAGATCATTGTTCTGGAGGAAGGACAGATTGTGGGCGTGGGTACTTCCAGTGAGCTTCTGCGCACCAATGAGATCTACCGTGAAGTATATGAGTCTCAGATGAAGGGAGGCGAAGAGAATGAGCAGTAAGAAACTACAGATTTCCAAAAACACGGCTCAGACCGCAAAGCGTCTTTTAAAATATGTGACAGAAACGTATAAGCTGCGCTTTTTTCTGGTATTTATCTGTATCTTTATCAGTTCAGGAGCAAGCATTTCCGTATCTCTGTCGCTGAAATTTCTGCTGGACGACTTTATTATCCCGCTGATCGGACAGCAGACGCCGGATTTTGCCGGGCTGTACCGGGCGCTGGGAACGCTGGCCTGTATTTTCGTTGCGGGCGTACTTGCCGCCTTTACCTATACAAGACTGATGGTCTATATCGGACAGGGTGTGTTAAAACGGATCCGTGACGATATGTTTGAGCACATGCAGACCCTTCCGATCCGGTATTTTGATCAGAATACAACCGGCTCTATCATGAGTCTTTACACCAACGATACAGACACGCTGCGCCAGATGATCAGCCAGTCCATCCCCCAGGCGCTGTCTTCCTTTTTTACGATCGTAGTAACTTTTATCTCCATGCTGGTGTTAAGCCCTGCTCTTACGGTGCTGGCTGTACTGGTTATTGTTGTCATGCTTTTCGTATCCAGAAAGATCGGAGGAAACAGCGGAAAATATTTTGTGCGCCAGCAGGTGGCTGTAGCGGACATAACAGGCTTTGTGGAAGAGCGGATGAACGGCCAGAGAGTGGTTAAGGTATTTAACCATGAGCGCAAATCCGAGGAGGAGTTTGACAAATTAAATGAAGCGCTTTTTGAATGTGCTTCTCAGGCCAATACCTTTGCCAACATTATGGGGCCTGTGATCGGAAACATCGGAAATATGCAGTTTGTGCTTACGGCAGTGCTGGGAGGTTTCCTGTCTGTGCTGGGAGTCGGCGGCATTACCCTGGGTGTGATGGCTTCCTACCTGCAGTTTACAAAGAGCTTTACCCAGCCCTTTATGCAGGTGGCCCAGCAGTTTAACGCCATTATCATGGCTCTGGCAGGCGCGGAACGTATTTTTGCCCTGATTGATGAGAAGCCGGAAAAGGATGAAGGCTATGTAACTCTGGTCAATGCCAGAAAGGATGCGGACGGGGTGATTTCTGAATGTAAGGAGCGTACCGGCATGTGGGCCTGGAAGCATCCCCACGGCGACGGCAGTGTGACCTATACAGAGCTTACAGGCGACGTTCGGTTTGAGAATGTGACCTTTGGTTATGATGATGAAAAGGTGATCCTCCATGATATCAGCCTGTTTGCAAAGCCCGGTCAAAAGCTGGCATTTGTAGGCTCTACAGGAGCCGGAAAGACCACCATTACCAACCTGATCAATCGTTTTTACGATATTCAGGATGGAAAGATCCGTTATGACGGCATCAATATTACGAAGATCAGGAAGGACGATTTAAGGCGTTCTCTGGGAATCGTGCTTCAGGATACCCATTTATTTACAGGAACGATCCGGGAAAATATCCGCTACGGAAAGCTGGATGCTACAGATGAAGAGGTATATGCGGCTGCAAAGCTGGCCCATGCGGATCCAGTTTATCCGTATGCTGCCTCAGGGCTATGATACCATGTTAAGCGGAGACGGCGAGGAGCTGTCCCAGGGCCAGAGACAGCTCTTATCTATCGCCAGGGCTGCGGTGCAGATCCGCCAGTATTGATCTTAGACGAGGCAACCTCCAGTATTGATACCAGAACCGAGAGTATTGTGCAGAAAGGTATGGACAATCTGATGAAGGGGCGCACCGTATTTGTGATCGCCCACCGTCTGTCCACCATCCGCAACAGCAACGCGATCATTGTGCTGGATCATGGACGGATCATCGAGCGGGGAGACCATGAGGATCTGATCCGCTTAAAGGGAACGTATTATCAGCTCTATACGGGAAAGCTGGAATTGTCATAAAGGCCCGTTTGGCGCTGACAGCATGAAATAAACATATGGATTCAGGGATAACCGTACATGAAAAGGATGTATGGATATCCCTGAATTTTTATTTGTTTCGGTCATGGACGCCATATTTTCAAGGACGGCCTTGCTTTTTCACAGAAATAAAATTATAATGATAACTAATTATTTCTAAGAAAAAGGTGACCACACATATGGGAAAAGAGGGAACAAAAAGAAAAACTGGATATTGAACTGGAAGCGCCGGCTGATTTTACCAGTCCGGAGGTACTGTATCAGGATCTGATCCGCGCCATCCGAAAGTACCATCCGTCGGATGATCTTACCATGATCGAAAAGGCATATAAAATCGCTGATGAGGCTCACAAGGAGCAGAAGCGCAAATCAGGAGAGCCCTATATTATCCATCCGCTCTGCGTGGCGATCATTCTGGCTGATCTGGAAATGGATAAGGAGACCATTGCAGCGGGCCTTCTCCATGATGTGGTTGAAGACACCATTATGACTCTTGAGCAGCTGACAAAGGAGTTTGGCTCTGAGGTAGCCTTTCTGGTAGACGGCGTTACCAAGCTGACCCAGTTAAACTGGGACAAGGATAAGGTGGAGATCCAGGCGGAGAACCTGCGGAAGATGTTTCTTGCCATGGCAAAGGATATCCGCGTCATCATTATCAAGCTGGCAGACCGTCTCCACAATATGCGGACTGGAAAATACTGGAAGCCGGAGAAGCAGAAGGAAAAGGCCAGAGAGACACTGGAGATCTATGCTCCCATTGCAGACCGTCTGGGTATTTCCAAGATTAAGATCGAGCTGGATGACCTGTCCTTAAAATTCCTCCATCCGGATGTGTATTACGATCTGGTAGAAAAGGTGGATCTGCGAAAGGACGCCAGAGAGGCCTTTGTCCAGTCCATTGTATCTGAGGTAAAAGAGCATATGGACGAGGCGGGCATCGAGGCTTCCGTAGGCGGCAGGGTGAAGCATTTCTTCAGCATATATAAAAAGATGGTCAAGCAGAACAAGACCCTGGATCAGATTTACGATCTTTTTGCCGTGCGCATCATGGTAGAAACGGTGAAGGACTGCTATGCGGCTCTTGGCGTCATCCACGAGATGTATAAGCCGATACCTGGTCGTTTTAAAGACTATATCGCCATGCCGAAGCCAAATATGTACCAGTCTCTCCATACTACGCTCATTGGCAGCACAGGACAGCCCTTTGAGATCCAGATCCGTACCTACGAAATGCACCGCACGGCGGAGTACGGTATTGCGGCTCACTGGAAATATAAGGAAAGCGGCAGCGGACAGGTAGCAGCAGGCAAGGAAGAAGAAAAGATGAGCTGCTGCGCCAGATCCTGGAGTGGCAGAAGGATACGGATGATTCCAAAGAATTCTTAAATATGGTAAAGGGCGATCTGGATCTGTTTTCCGACAGTGTATACTGCTTTACGCCCTCGGGTGATGTAAAGACCCTTCCAAGCGGCTCTACGCCTATTGACTTTGCCTACTGCATCCACAGTGCGGTTGGCAACAAGATGGTAGGAGCAAGGGTAAACGGAAAGCTGGTTCCCATTGAGTATGTGATCCAGAATGGCGACCAGATCGAGATTGTCACCTCCCAGAACTGCAAGGGCCCCAGCCGCGACTGGCTGAAGGTGGTAAAGAGCACCCAGGCAAAAAATAAGATCAACCAGTGGTTTAAGACCCAGATGAAGGAGGACAACATCATCCGGGGCCGTGAGGCGGTAGAGCGCTACTGCAAGGCCAAGGGAATCAACTGGGCAGAGCTTGGAAAACCGGAGTTTATGGAAAAGGTGATGCACCGGTATGCCTTTAAGGACTGGGATTCCGTGCTGGCATCCATCGGCCACGGCGGCCTGAAGGAAGGCCAGGTCATCAATAAGATGATGGAGGAGCGGGAGAAGAAGCGCAAGCGTGAGATCACAGATGCAGACGTATTGGGCGGCATTGCCGATACAGACGGCCGCTCCGGAGAAGCGACGGTGCGCAAAATAAGAGCGGCATTGTGGTGAAGGGACTTCATGACCTGGCAGTGCGCTTTTCACGCTGCTGCAATCCGGTTCCCGGCGATGAGATCGTAGGCTTTGTCACCAGAGGCCGCGGTGTGTCGATCCACCGTACAGATTGTATTAATGTGATCAATCTTCCTCAGGAAGAGAGAGTTCGTCTGATCGATGCAGAATGGCAGGTGGCGGAAACAGCGGGAAGTACGGAGCAGTACTCTACGGAAATTCAGATTTTCGCCAATAACCGCATTGGCATGTTTGCGGATATTTCCAAGGTATTTACAGAGAAGCAGATTGATATTACTTCTATGAATGTGAGAACCAGCAAGCAGGGCAAGGCAACCATTATCATGACCTTTGACATTCACGGCACGGAAGAACTGAACCGGATCACAGATAAGATCCGCCAGATTGAAGGCGTGCTGGATATCCAGAGAACCACGGGCTAAAGGAGGATGCGTATGAGCGATTTCAGAATCAAAACCTGCGTATTGGGGCCGGTAAGCACGAACTGTTACCTGGTTTACAACGACACAACCAAAGAGGCTGTGGCAGTAGACCCCGGAGACAACGGAGATTATATTTTAAATAAATGCAGTGAGCTTGGGATAAAGCTTCAGGCTGTGCTTCTGACCCATGGGCATTTTGACCATATCGGAGCGGCTCTTCAGATAGCAAGGGCCTTTACCATTCCCATCTATGCATCGGAAACCGAGGATGGTATGCTGGCGGATACGTCTTTGAATCTGACCGCTCATTTTACAGGCCATTCTCTGAGTTTTCATGCAGACAGGCTGGTACATGACGGGGATGAGCTGGAGCTTTTGGGATATAAGTGGAAAGTCATTGCAACTCCCGGCCATACCGCAGGCTCTGTGTGCTATTATCTGCCGGAAGAAGAGGTGCTTCTGTCTGGAGATACTCTGTTCCAGGATTCCTATGGACGGACAGATCTGCCGACAGGAAGCAGCAGAGCGCTGGTGGATTCTGTACTTAGGAAGCTGTTTATACTGCCGGGAGATACTATGGTCTATCCGGGCCATGGAGAGCCCACTACCATTGGTTATGAGGCGCAGAACAATCCTATTGCATGCTATAGATAGAAAATAGAAAGCAGGAACAAAATGATCGGTTTACTGATACAGGATAATGCATACGAACAGGACATCAGAGAACTTCTGATGTCTTTTTATCCGGGTGAAACATATGCCCATGAAATAAAAGACGGAGTGGATTTTTATGTGCAGACCCGTCTCATACAGAAGGAAGAGGACGGCTGCGCTGCCTCGGAGGAGGATGCGGCCGGACAGGAATGGAATGTAGGGATTGCCCTCTGGGAACAGATAAAAGAGGGAGAGGCCGCAGGCTGCAGTCCTTATTTTCCAGTGCCGGAAGGACTGGAGGACTTTCACCTTGCGTCATCCTCCAGAGGATATTCGGATCTTTCCGACCACAGCGAGACGAAAAATGTGGTAAAGCAGCTATTTTACCGTATGCTCACAGAACGCACCGGCCATGAGCTGCCCTGGGGGTCCCTCACGGGAATCCGGCCCACCAAGATTGCTTTAAGCCGTCTGGAGGAGGGCTGGAAGGAGGAAGAGATCCGCTCCTTTATGAAAAAAAAACTATCTGGCGAGCGATGAAAAGATTGATTTGAGCATTGAAATTGCCGCAAGGGAGAAAATGCTTTTAGAGCCGTTGGATTATGACAGGGGATACAGCCTGTATGTGGGAATCCCATTCTGTCCCACCACCTGCCTTTATTGTTCCTTTACCTCCTATCCCATCAGCAAATGGAAGGGGCGCACCGGCCTTTATCTGGAAGCATTATTTAAGGAAATGGAATATGTGGCAGACAAGATGAAGGGACGCCCTCTGGATACCATCTACTTTGGAGGCGGAACCCCAACTGCTCTGCCGGCAGAGGACATTGACGCGATCCTGACAAAGCTGGATCAGTTGTTTGATACGGAGAATGCTTTGGAATTTACGGTGGAGGCAGGGCGGCCTGACAGTATCACAGAGGAAAAACTTCGGGTGCTGAGAGACCATGGCATCACCAGGATTTCCATAAATCCCCAGACTATGAACCAGAAGACTCTGGATCTGATCGGCCGCCGCCATACGGTGGAGATGGTAAAGGAAAAGTTCCTCATGGCAAGAGAGCTGGGCTTTGACAATATCAATATGGATCTGATCATGGGGCTTCCGGAGGAGGATTTAGACGATGTACGCCACACACTGGAAGAGATCGAGGCTCTCAGGCCCGATTCTCTTACGGTTCATTCCCTAGCCATCAAGCGGGCTGCCCGTTTAAATATGTTTAAGGAAGAGTACGGCGGCTTAAAGATAAACAATACACCTGAGATGATCGCCATGAGCGAGGCCTGCGCCCGTCGCCTTGGCATGGAACCCTATTATCTTTACCGCCAGAAAAACATGGCCGGAAATTTTGAAAACGTAGGCTATTCCCTTCCCGGCAAAGCCTGCATTTACAATATCCTCATCATGGAGGAGCTTCAGACCATCGCCGCCTGCGGCGCAGGCACCACCACAAAGGTTGTATTCCCTGCAGAAAACCGCAGGGAACGGTGCGAGAATGTGAAGGAAGTAGAGCAGTATATCAGCAGGATTGATGAGATGATCGGGCGGAAGGAGAGGATATTGGGGTAAACGGTATATTCCAGCCTGATTTCCCGCGAATTTCCTCAAAACACTTGCAAAATAGAAAAAGTACACTACAATAGTAATCACGAAACAAAACGCAAATTATGGAGAAAATACTATGCCGTTAACGAAAAAACCAGTAACCGGAATGAAAGATATCACGCCTGCCGAGATGCAGATCCGTGAGTATGTTATGAACCAGATCCGTGAAACCTATAAGAGCTTTGGCTTTTCCCAGATCGAAACTCCCTGTGTAGAGCACATTGAGAACCTGACCAGCAAGCAGGGCGGAGACAATGAAAAACTGATTTTCAAGGTATTAAAAAGAGGCGACAAGTTAAATCTGGAAACCGCACAGGATGAAAATGATTTAACCGACAGCGGTCTGCGCTACGACCTGACACTGCCGCTGTCCCGCTATTATGCAAACAATGCATCCAGCCTTCCAAGCCCCTTTAAGGCGCTGCAGATGGGAAGCGTATGGAGGGCAGACCGTCCCCAGAAGGGCCGTTTCCGTCAGTTTACCCAGTGTGATATTGACATTCTGGGTGATGCTACCAATCTGGCAGAGATTGAGCTGATTTTAGCCACTACAACCGCTCTTGGAAAAATCTGCCCTGACAATGGTTTTACCGTCCGTATCAACGACCGTGGTATCCTTTTTGGCATGGCCCGCTACTGCGGCTTCTCTGAGGAGGCTATGGACAGTGTTCTGATTACCCTTGACAAGATGGACAAGATCGGTTTTGAGGGTGTGGAGAAGGAGCTTCTTGAAAATGGAAATGCAAAGGAAAGCGTAGACCGTTATCTGGAGCTTCTCCGTACCGTTACAAGAGATGCAGAGGGTGTAAAGGCTCTGGGCGAGACCTTAAAGGATGTGATGGACCCGGCTGTATGTCAGGGACTGGTACACATTATGGAGACCGTTAAGGATGTGGCTGAAACTGAGTTTGGACTTGTATTTGATCCCACTCTGGTTCGTGGTATGTCCTACTACACAGGCACTATTTTCGAGGTATCCATGGAGGGCTTCGGCGGTTCTGTTGCCGGCGGCGGACGCTACGATAAGATGATCGGAAAGTTCACTGGCATGGAAACGCCGGCCTGCGGCTTTTCCATCGGTTTTGAGCGCATTGTCACCATCCTCTTAGATAACGGCTTTACCGTTCCGGGAGCCGGAGAAAAGAAGGCATATC
>ENA-OPYY01000189-OPYY01000189.1-human-gut-metagenome-genome-assembly--contig:-NODE-189-length-25703-cov-1.601189_pt1 | contig 25703 bp, 25 predicted proteins | sample MGYA00242472_ERZ504481 | MGnify/ENA primary metagenome ERZ504481 (study PRJEB26092, sample SAMD00036265) | human gut metagenome | host: Homo sapiens | study: EMG produced TPA metagenomics assembly of...
ACAGAAAAGAAAAAAATACGAAATCTCCTAAAGAAGTTCAAGTGTTAAAAAATACTGATTTCTATGGGAGATTCGTATTTTAAGATTTAGAGCCTAAAAATCGGTATTAACCGATAGCCCCTTTTTTCTTTATCAGTCTGTGTTCCCTGCCAAAGATACTTTGCTCCATCCAGCATTGAAATAATCGCCTGTAACATATCCATACAATCATTTCGCATATCTGCCAAACCATCAGCCGTTAGCGTTACCTCCTGTTGTTCAAGTTGCTTTATAAGTTCAGAAATATTTGTCTGCATATTTTGTAATTCCTCTACAAGCTTGTAAATGACCTCTTTCTTGCCTACAACACATATTCTGTTATAAATACAGGAACGTACAAAATAATCTTTCTTCTGCATACCGCTTGCAAGTATCTTGGCTTCAATCATTTCCCGCTCTCTGTCCGATACACGAAAGCTGATTGTTGGATGTTTGTGTACTCCGCTCATAGATTGTCCTCCTCATTCTCCAGCTCTAGCCTGTCTGCCAGTTCTGCCTGCTTATTCGGATATAAATGTGAATAAGTATTTAATGTTGTTTCTATCTTTTCATGTCCCAGCCGCTCCGCTATTGCCAATGGCTGAAATCCAAGCTCCACCAGAAGTGATGCGTGGCTGTGACGTAGATCATGAATACGGATTCTCTTAACTCCTGTTTCCTTTATGCCTCGTACAATCTCATGCTCCATATAAGATTTTGTAAATCGGAACATTCTTTCATTTGGCATAATTCCATATAAATGACTGCAATATTCTTTTAACTCTTCTGCCAGAATGGTGGAATAGTAATCTTACGATTGCTCTTTGGTGTCTTAGGTGGTGTAATTACATCTTTTCCATCCAATCTCTGATATGATTTAGAAATGCTTATAATTCTTTTTTCCAAATCAATATCTTCATAGGTGAGTGCCAGCAATTCTCCTATACGCATTCCTGTCCAATACAAAAGCATAAATGCCATTCTCGCCTCTGGTTTCTTATCCATAGACGGAAGAAACTGCTTAAACTCCTGTTTTGTCCAGAACTCCATATCATCAGCCTTGCTTTTCCCGATACTTCCTGCTTTCCTGCATGGATTATCGTTCAAGTCATAATATCTGACCGCATAATTGAATAGTGCTGCCAACTGGTTATTAATACTTTTAAGATAAGTCGGTGCGTACCCCTGCTTAATCAATTCATTCTGCCAAGCCCTGATATCTGAAGTCTTAATCTCACACATCTTTTTCTTTTTGAAATATGGTGTAACTTTCAAATCAAACACATATCTTTTATTCTTGATTGTGCTTTCTCTAAGCCGGTTCTCCACATCAGCGAAATAGATTCCAACAAAATTCTCAAAGTTAATATCCAAATCTTTTCTCTGCTGTTGCCGGAAGTTCCGCTCCCACTCCTCTGCTTCTGCTTTTGTCTTAAAGCCTCTTTTGTTCTTTTTATGGCGTACACCCTGCCAGTCCTCATAATAGAACTGGCAGCGCCATGTTTTACCATCTCGTGTAGCTGGCATATCATCATCTCCTCTCCATTAACCAACTGCCATACCATAAAACTTTTCTTCAAAATACTTTGTAGGTACCTTGCCTGAAATCACTCGATAGCCTTTTTCTTTTAATTCATTATTAAGACCACGAATGATTTTGTAAGCATATCCTCTTGATACTCCAAGAATCTGTGCAGCTTCATCTGCTGTTACGTACATCTTCATCGTATTCTCCATATTGTGTTCTCCTTCCTGTTTTTATTTTGGTACACTTTTGTGACCTTGTTTATCCGCATTATATAGTATACATTTGTGTCCGTCAAGCAATTTAATCAATTTTTTATACACAAATGTGTCCCATTGTGATAGAATAGGGGTAACAAATCATAGAGGAGCATTTTTTATGACTACTGGAGAAAAGATTAAATACTTTCGCAATATGCGTGGAATATCACAGGAAACGCTTGGTCAGTTGTCCGGCATAAATTCCGCAACAATAAAGAAATATGAATATGGAATCCGTAATCCAAAACCTGACCAGCTTTTAAAGATTGCCAATGCGCTAGGCATCAGCATTAACATTTTCATGGACTTTGATATAGAAACAGTTTCTGATGTATTATCATTACTGTTTAAACTGGATGACCAGATTGATATGAAATTTGAGGCAGATAAGGACGATGAGGGCAATTTCAAACCTGCTACTGTTAAGCTGTCCTTTAAGAACAACCTCATCAATAAAAAACTCTGTACCTATATGAAAGCTCTGCAAATTCGTGAAAATATGATAAATGCTAAAGATGAATATTCAGAAGAAGAGTATGCTGACAGTTTACAGCATATCAATGAAAATATCGAAGAAATCAAACAGCATCTGCTTGATGACAATATGGTTGTCAAAAAAGGGACTGACCGCCTTACTGTAAAAATTTTTCCAAATTAGTGAAACCTCTTGAATTATCAGACATAAGATGATAATATCTAATTAAACAGAAAGCACCCACTCCAAAGGTGGATGCTCCGAGTTTAGGTTAATGAATGTCCTTAAGGACACCGCCTATCCTGTGGATCAGACAGGATAGGCATTTTTATTTTCGCTTGTTTCTCTTATCGAGAAAGGCAAGCAACGCTACAATCAAGCTACCAAAGGACATCAGCAATGCTAATATCCCAATGAAAATCGAAATGATCTCATAAGCCGTCATCGGCGCCACATCTACACTCCGTTTCGGTCGGTGCTAAGCAGGTGCCACTGGCACCTAGCACCCCTTCCTATGTATTCCGGTTGCCCGGTATCATAAAACTCGGGAGGCTACCTCTACGCTCCGGTCGGCGCTAAACAAGCGTCCCCCGGACGCTTAACGCCCTGTCATGGGTACTTTCCTTAGATAGTATCCTAACATAAGAACTAATGCTTCTGCAAGGATAAATAAAAATAATTGATTATCTGTTGTTATTTCAATCCTGCCTCCTTAAATTTTTCCAATCTGTAATGGTGTTCATTATCAAATTCCTTAACACCATTTTTGTAATCATATCCAAATTTTCTATAAAACTCCGTTGCTGTAATGGATGCCGGTATCTCAATTCTGCTTGCTCTTACATAAAATTCATCCGTTTCTAATGTATTTATGATTTTTCTTCCAACACCCTTTCCATGAAATTCTGGGAGGACAAAAATAGACAAAAGTATACTTTCTGTTTCACTTCCCCAAAAACTTGAGATAGAACCTGTTCCAATTATTTTTCCATCAAATTCAAAGACGTACATATGCACATAACTTGCCACATTCAGAACTTTTTCCACATCGTAAACCTTTGCAAGTTTTTCCATTGCTGATATGCCATAATCTTTACTATTAACCTCTAAGAAGTTCCTGACAATAAGATTTCTGACCTCTTTGGCATCCTCTTCCTTAAATCTCCTTACCTCAATATAACTCTTTACATAAAAAACTAATGTCATATTTTCGTTTACAACTATTTCATCTCCAGTTCGAACAAATCCACATTTTTCATACAAATGGCAATTTTTCTCTTCCTGCTTAATAGTAGATAACCACCATTCTATTGTATTCGGATAAATATCAAATAATTGTTTGATTACGTTACTGGCAATTCCTTTATTTTGAAACTTTGGAATAACAAAAATAGGAGATATCCAATTTACATTCTTGTGTACTTTTTGTCCTTTATGCCATTTAACTCTTACAGCTCCAGCTTTCTCACCATTAAACAAAATAAAATAGAAATCCGAATTATCATCAACTATCTTCTTTGTTATTGTTTCAAGCTTTCTTTCGCCGGACTTGTAGCATCATCCTGATATTTTTCATATAAGGGAATAAACGCTTCTATCTGCAGTTTATGCAGACATTCAGCATCTTCTCTTGTTATCAGTTTAAGTTCAATTAAATCATTCATTTTCTACACCTCTTTCTTGTAAACATAAAAAATCGCACCAAACATTCAATGTCCAGTGCGATAAATCCAATTTAATAAGATGCAATGTATGTAAAATCTTCTCTTATATTCTGGTTTTATGCACTAGACTAAAAGACCTACACGCTATAACCTAATGCACTAACCTTGCATGTTTATAGCCGTGTACGTCCGTAATACATGTACATATAATGTCTTGAATATAAGTTCTGATTCATGTGTATGTTCTCCTTCAGCTTTTTTATAAGATTAATCTATATTCCTTCTTATGTCAATAATTTTATAATAAACACATTACACTCACCCTATTTATGCCAAACTTACGATGTCATTCTCTTACACGCGCTTCTAAATTTTTGCATCAATTGATTAAATTCATCTTCCTTCATTAAAGCATACATTTGTATCATATATTCCCTTTGAAATAATAATATCTTGCGAACTGAAAAATTGCACTCACGAAATATAGCTGTCCTATGATGCAATCTAATTCTTTTATCTTTTTCTTCTTTAAAAGTCATTCTTAGAAATAAAACTTCATATTTTGAATATAATTCCAATATATATTCTAATGGAATTATCAATATTAAATAAACAATCGGTATCATAAAACTTACCAATGTATTTATTATATTTAATTGCTTATATTCATTTATCCCAATCTTTATTGTCTCATAAAAAATCCAAAATCCAGCGATTGCCAATATACTATCCAATAATTTATGAACACTTTTATATTCTTCTTTTCTTTCTGCAATTACATTCATAACAGTAATTATTGTAATAACTGGAATAATCGCAAGTTCAATCCATATATTAAATGTAAATGTGCTCATAAAAAATTCTAAAATCATGGTAAATTTCAAATTATCTTTAAGGATTTTTTTAATGTATGTTTCATCAGCTTCACTCGAAACCGCATTCATACAATATATTAATCCAGAAAAAAGAAACCATATAATAATATCTTTGATATATATATTCTCCCAAATAGGCAAATAACAGAATACCATTGTAATCGTTAGAACATATAGCAATATTATTTCCCATAATATCCTTAACTTCTTGTCAAAAAATATTACTATGACATTCCACAAACTTTTTCTTATTTCCCTATGGCATAATACATATAGCATGAAAATACATCCCCATATTAATGTTGCCCATTCTCTTGTTGACAAGATTGACATAACGCCGTTCTCCTTCTGTATATTCTAGCTCATTACTCTCCCCACAAATAGAGCCAAACTAGAGCCATTTGATAAAACAAATGCCGGAAGCCCGCATAAATACAGGCTTTCGGCATTTTAGTCCGTTATTCAAACTCAATCGTTCCCGGTGGCTTACTTGTCAGATCGTACATGACTCTGTTAACGCCTCTGACTTCATTGATAATTCTGTTCATTACCTTATTCAGTACTTCGTAAGGAATCTCTGCTGCTTCTGCAGTCATGAAATCAACTGTATTTACAGCTCTGAGCGCTACTGCGTAGTCATAAGTTCTCTCATCTCCCATAACCCCAACGCTTCGCATGTTTGTGAGACCTGCAAAATACTGTCCGATGCTGCGGTCAAGTCCGGCATTGGCAATCTCTTCACGGTAGATTGCGTCTGCATCCTGAACGATTTTTACTTTCTCAGCATTTACTTCTCCGATGATACGGATTCCAAGTCCCGGTCCCGGGAATGGCTGTCTGTATACGAGATATTCTGGAATTCCTAATTCCAGTCCTGCTTTACGTACTTCATCTTTGAATAAATCGCGAAGTGGCTCGATGATTTCTTTGAAATCTACGTACTCAGGAAGTCCTCCTACATTGTGGTGAGATTTGATCACAGCAGATTCTCCGCCAAGTCCGCTCTCTACTACGTCTGGATAAATAGTTCCCTGTACCAAGAAATCAACCGCTCCGATTTTCTTTGCTTCTTCTTCAAATACACGGATAAATTCTTCTCCGATGATTTTTCGCTTGCTTTCCGGCTCTTCTACACCTTTGAGTTTCTCATAGAAACGTTCTTGTGCGTTGACACGGATAAAGTTCAAGTCGTAGTTTCCTTCTGGTCCGAAAACTGCTTCTACTTCATCACCTTCATTTTTACGAAGAAGACCGTGGTCTACAAATACGCATGTCAGCTGTTCTCCGACTGCTTTGGAGAGCATTACTGCTGCTACAGAAGAGTCTACTCCACCGGAAAGTGCACAGAGAACTTTTCCATTTCCAACTCTTTCGCGGATTGCCTGAATAGATGATTCTACGAAAGAATCCATCTTCCAGTCTCCGGAGCATCCACATACATTGTATACGAAGTTGGACAGCATTTTTGTTCCTTCCTGTGTATGAAGTACTTCCGGATGGAACTGCACTGCGTAGAGTCCTTTCTCTTCATTTTCGACTGCCGCTACCGGACAGTCTGCTGTATAGGCTGAGATTTTGAAATCTGGTGCTGCCTGCTCGATGTAATCGTTATGACTCATCCAGCAAATTGTCTTTTCAGATACATCTTTAAATAATTTCGATGTCGTATCTACATTCACTTCGATTTTTCCATACTCGCGAACTGGTGCCTTACATACATGTCCGCCCAGCAAATGCATCATCAACTGAGATCCGTAGCAGATGCCAAGAACCGGAATCCCCAGTTCAAATAACTCTGTGGAATATGTCGGTGAATCTGCTTCGTATGCACTGTTCGGTCCTCCAGTCAGGATAATTCCCTTTGGATTCATTGCTTTTATTTCTTCTATATCTTTTTTGTAAGAATAGATTTCACAGTATACATTACATTCTCTTACACGTCTTGCAATCAGCTGATTGTATTGCCCGCCAAAGTCAAGAACGATGACTGTTTCATTTTTCACTATGTTTCCTCCTTGCATTTTTTCATTTCTCTTGATAACAATTCTAACACGCACTTCTTTCAGTATTCTTAGCTATAAGATTTCCTGATTTGCATGCCTGTCAGTTCCCTGCAGTTGCTCTTTTGCCTGCAAACTGTCTGTGATGTTCTGTTGCCAATGTCATTATTATAAAGTAGGTTTTGCTGTTTTACAAGTTAAACTATCACTTTCCTTTTGCATTTCTTCTTTTCTTCCATATTTTTCCAAAAAATCTACTTCTTTTGTATCAATCCTGCATGTATCTGCCATTTTATACTGTCGCCTTATGCTTCCATTTTCCACCCAGATATCGAATCACAAAGCAGATAGCGCGGAAAATCCAGTCGATGACCATTGCAACCCAGATTCCAAATACGCCTAGTCCCATATACTTTCCAAGGACATAGCTAAACGCAATCCGGAAGATCCACATGGAAAAGATCGACATATACATTGTGTACTGGACATCTCCTGCTGCACGGAGTGTACACGGAAGCGAAAATGATAATGGCCAGATCGTCACAACTGCAACTGCATGGAACAAAAGAATCTGCTCCGTTGTCTGTGCTGTGAGATCTGATAAATGATATACCTTTAAAATAGTAGGAATCAGCAGCGCAATAATAATATTTTCAACGATCATCCATGCATAAGTGATGATATGCAGTTTTCTTGTGTAATATTTTACCTGCTCATAATCCCTTGCTCCAACACACCTTGAGATAACAGTAATGATTGCCAGATTGATTGAGATTCCCGGAAGAATCTGGAACATTGCCACTGCATTTGAAACCGCATTCGCCGCAATAGCATATGTTCCAAAAGTAGATACCAGACTCAATACAAGAATTTTCCCCAACTGGAACATGCTGTTCTCCAGCCCATTCGGAACACCGATCTTTAAGATATTTTTGACCATCGCACCATCAAACCGATAGCGGAATGTTTTTTCCAAGTGCAGCACCCTCTTGGAATTACATAAAAGAATGGTGATCAGAATCGCTGCAACTGCTCTGGAAACCAGTGTAGGAATTGCCACACCTTCTGTTCCGCAATGGAAGCCATAAATTAAAATTGCATTTCCACTCACATTGATCACGTTCATGATCATGGACACGATCATGGGTATTTTCGAATCACCCATTGCACGGAAAATAGCGGCTCCTCCATTATAAAGAGCAATGAACGGAATGGATGCAGTTACGATCAGCAGATACGTATTGGCATGCTCCATAACATCTGCCTCTATTTTTCCAAATACACCGTGTAAAATAAAACTCTTGCATAGATATACAATTGCGGTCACTCCCACCGCACTGATTGTGACAAACCACACAAGCTGTCCCGCAGATTTACAAGCTTCTTCCTTCCTCTTCCTTCCAAGATACTGACCTGCGACAACAGCCCCACCAGTTGCCAAAGCCGAAAAAATATTGATAAGCAGTACAACGATATTATCAACCAAGGATACGCCAGACACTGCCGCCTCCCCGACACTCGCCACCATAATAGAATCTGCCATCTACGAGAACAGCTAAAAATTGTTCGATAATCAGCGGAATGATCAACGCAACCAGCGCTCTATTATCAAACAACTGCCTTTCTTTACTTATTTTCATCTCTCATCTCCTCCTGCCATATGTATTGTCATAGTCCCGATTTATCTCTTGCAACACCCAACCTGATTCTGACAATCCACAAAGTACAGCGCCTCTCTCTGCCGCTCCTTGTGCTTTATCAGATATTCATCTGACTATTTTATTATACGTCTGAAAAAAATAACAGACAAGGCTCTTTTTCTCTTCCCTAATTTTCCCCTCTCTTTTCCCTGCACCTTCCATTTGCATTACATATAGTTCTCTGTCTTGACGCTCTTCTCTTCCTCTGATAAAAAGAAGCGGAAAAGGAATCTCTACTATAGTCACAATAGGTATTCCTAATCCACTTCTGAAAGTACTTTTCTATTCCCCCTGCTGTTTCTTATGAAAGTTTTGTCTTTCCGATCATCAGGTTCAAAATCTCCACATCTGTCTGTTTCATTCCATTTTTTCCCATATAGCCGACCGCCTTTACAGTATCTTCCGCATTCTCCATGACAATTCCATCTCCAGCTTCAAAGCGGATACCTCTCATTGCCATCTCATGTCCTAAAATTGCTGACTGAAGCGCAGAGGAAATCTTTGCCGCACAGCTTGGCTTCGCACCGTCACAGACCATCCCTCCAATATTGGCAATCGTATTGATCACGGTATTTTCAATCTGTTCTTCTTCTCCTCCACATAAATATGTGATTGCCGCGCCTGCTCCTGCCGCTGCACATACCACTCCACAATAAGCCGAAAGAGCACCAATATACCTCTTTTGATCCTGAGCAATCAAGTTGGAAACGCACAATGCTCTCAAAAGTTCTTCTTCTGTCTTTCCCTTTTCTTTGGCATACTCGACAACCGGAAGAGAACAAGTCATTCCTTGATTTCCAGAACCTGCATTGATAATCACCGGAAGAGAGCAGCCACTCATTCTAGCATCGGATCCTGCCGCTGCCCTGGAAATCATTTTCCACTTTCAGCTGATCTCCTTCTTCTTCCCTGATAATCTTTCCAATCTGAGCTCCCCATGTATTTTGAAGGCCTTCCTCTGAAATCGCATAATTGTATTCAATCTGTCTCATCAGGACATCTTTCACATCCGCAATCTTCACTTCATTTGCAAAAGCCGTAATATCTTTGATATTCAGACAAGATTTATCCAGCTCATGTGCTGTAAATTTTTCTTCATTCTCATATACCACTTTTTGATTATGCTCAATTCTTGTAATGTTTGTATGTGCATGTTCAATTCTAACTGCCGCCTCTTCGCCTGATGCCCATACCCTCACTTCAATATAAAGGTTTGCAGTCCCTTCTTTTAATTTACACTCACAGTATCCCTCTTTAAAAAGCTGCCGTGTCTTTTCCCGGTCTTCTTCAGAAATACTCTGTAAAACTTCTAGTTCTCGATCTGCCTTTCCTCCGACAATTCCTAAGATAACCGCAGCCTCTACGCCTTTCATTCCTCCGGAATTTGGAACCTTTACCCCTTTTACATTTTTAATAATATTTCCGCTGCATAACACTTCCACTTTCTCCGGAAACTGTCCCAGCTCCTTTCTCGCCACCGCTGCTGCATACGCCAGAGCGATCGGTTCTGTACAGCCCAACGCCGGAACAAGCTCGCTTTTCAAAATTTCTACATACTTCTGATACAATTCCTGGTTCATTTCCATCCTCTTTTCTAACTGTGATTTTTCCTGTTTCTACCTTCTCATTCGTTTTTTCTGCCTTGTACTGATATAAATCATATCAGTAGTCATACCAGCTCTTTCTTCTGATAATATCACTAATATGACTAATCGTCAATCAAGAATCCTTTCTCAAAATAAAATACAATCATCTCTGATAAATATTTACTTCTCTCTTTTTGTTCTGTGTGATTCATGATATAATTTCTTACTGCAAACACAAGGTTTTATAGCACGATCTATTTCCCCAATTTATTCATGGATAAGGATGGAATCTCATTAAGACTATTTATTCAAAACAAAGGACTTGAGCATTATGAGCAAAAAGAATTTAAAAGAAATTGTATATGATTCGGTATTGAACAGCATTTATTCCTCTGAATACCGTGCAAATGAAATTATCACAGAGACTTCACTAATTCAAAAATACGGTTACAGCAAGTCACCAATCCGTGAAGCTTTGACTGCCCTCTGCCACGAGGGCGTTTTAAAAAAACATTCCAAGGTGTGGTTACCAAGTGATCGCACTCACCTCCGAGGACGTACAAAAAATGTTAGAATATCGAATGGTACTTGAAACCGGAATGCTGCGCCTCTGCTTCGACACTATCACTGAAAAACAGCTTTTGCATCTTGATGAGCTCTCTTCTCTCTGCAGCAAAAATACTGATGATGTCATGGAGCATTGGATTTATAATATGGATTTTCACATTGCACTGCTTTCTCTCGGCGGCAACGACTATGCCTGTGCTCAGCTGAAAAGCTGTATGAATATGTTATGGCGCGCTATGCACAATTACACTGGAATAAATGGAGCCACTATAATATCCCGGCTGATATGAAATATCACGATTTAATTTTAGACGCAATCCGCCAAAAACGCCTGGAGGACGCGATTCATTATCTGAAAGAAGATTTAAATGACTTTGGAACTTCCTCTTCTTAAAAGTATGTAGCCTGACATAAAATCATCTCCCTTTTCACAAATAATCTATATCATCCGTAATTGTGTTAAAGGAGATGATTTTCTAATACCCCTCTCTAGAAATTATATTTTTACAATGCCTTCCGAAACGGTTAGTATCTATGCGCAATGTGCAGATACTTTTCCCTCGTCGCCATTCCTCCCCGAATATGACGCTCTGATTTGTTCTGATCCAGAACTTTTCTTGCACTCACTGCAAGCGCAGGATTAATTTGAAGCAAACGATCAGTTACATCTTTATGTACCGTACTTTTACTTACCCCAAATTTTTTCGCAGTCTGCCGCACTGTTGCATTTTCTTCAATAATATAATTGGCGATCGCAGCGGCACGCTCTTCGATATAATCTTTCATAGAAACCCCTGTATAATTTGTTTATACAAGATATGCAGAACGAATTTAATCTATGATTTATAAATAAGAAACACGCTCAGAATCATATCAAAGTACTTATTTCTATCCACTTCTTGCACTTTCTCCCTTTCTATGTTATTCTGTAACCACGGTTTGAAACGCTCCCGAATGCAAAGGCTACTTTGTTTTCGGGAGCGTTTTTTTGTCTAAATTACGATTTATATTTTGGAGGCTATATGAATAAAACTATTTTTAAAGATTTTTCTAAATATGTTTCTTTCAATATTTTAGGGCAGATTGCTTATTCCTGTTATACGCTGGCAGATACTTTCTTCGTATCTGCGGACATTGGCACAAACGGGCTCACTGCACTGAATCTTGCTTTTCCTGTATTTTGTATTATCAGCGGAACTGGACTTATGATTGGTATTGGAGGCAGTTCCCGATTTTCTATCCTGAAAAGCCGTAATGAATCCAACACTGCTGATCAAGTATTTACCAATGGACTTATGCTGGTACTTTTGTTTGCTTCCATTTTCTTTTTTACAGGACTATTTGCTTCCCAGCATCTTGTAACAGTTCTAGGTGCAGACATCCAGGTGTTTGAAACAACAAATCGTTATCTGAAGGTTCTCATGCTATTTGCTCCTGCTTTTTTATTAAATCATTTCCTTCAGTGCTTTGTCAGAAATGATGGGAATCCTTCCCTTTCCATGGCAGCTATGATAACCGGAAGTTTTTCCAACATTGTTTTAGACTACATTTTTATTTTCCCTTTTCATATGGGCATTTTCGGGGCTGCCCTTGCAACCGGACTGTCACCAGTGATAAGTATGCTAGTATTGCTTCCATATTTTCTGAAAAAAAAGAATTCTTTTCATTTGACAATTCCGAATCTTGTTCAAATGAAAAGAACTACTGCCAACATCCTTGCAAATGGTATTCCGCCTTTTCTGACCGAAGCCGCTTCCGGTGTTGTGATGTTTTTATTTAACTTTATTATTCTGAGAATTCCGGAAACACAGGCGTCGCAGCATTCAGTGTGATCAGCGTGATTTCGCTTGTGGTAATCTCCCTGTATACCGGTTTATCACAGGGAATACAGCCATTAATTAGCCAGAATCATGGGGCGGGAAATAAGAAAAATGTGCAAACGCTTTTGCGCTATTCCCTCATAACTTCTATCCTTTTATCCATTGTGATATATGGGATTATTTTCTTTCATGCACCCCGTCTCGTTTCTGTTTTTAACAGCGAACAAGATTTGATTTTAGCCAGCTATGCAATCCCCGGCTAAAACTTTACTTTACCGCCTGCCCGTTTATCGGATTTAACATTGTTCTTTCGACCTATTTTATTTCCATAAACCATCCACTTCCGGCACAGATCATTTCCATACTCCGCAGCTTTTTTGTTTTAATACCAATGGCATGGATACTCTCTTACTGCTTTGGAATGCCCGGTGTCTGGCTGGCATATCCCGCAATAGAACTATTTGTATTTCTCTTTGCATTAACGAAGAGGCCGTGATTGTTCACGACCTCTTTTACTAAATTCGAACAGCATATCCACTCGAAACGCTTTTCCTGACTCTGCTCTAAATCCATTTTCTTTTTCTATAACCTATGGCAGCAATGATACCTGCACTCGCAGATAAAAGTAACAATTGCTCCCAAATATCTTTGTCATCTCCTGTTTCCACGTCATCTCTCTTTGGATTTTCCGGTTCTTTCTCTGGCTGAGGTGGGTTCTGTGGTACTTCTATTCCCCCCCATTCATTTTTAGGCTCTACTGTCACTTTATAAAAACAATTTCCGTTTTCATCTATTTCCGGAAGGAACACCAGGAAAGGGGCTGAGTGGAATTTCCCATTCTCATAAGATACATCATTCTGTGAACTACACAGATACATCCCTTCCTCTAAAGAATGAAAAACTACTTTCCCATCATTTCCTGTTGCTCTGGTCTCTCCTTCCAGCTTTTCTTTCACCGCAAAGTCATGGAGCTGTTCTGCCGCCTTTTTCTGTCCGGAAGAAGTCATATCTTCCAGATTCACTTCCGCTTTTTTAAAGTCTCCATACAACTCCCATTTGTTTTTCACTTTTTCTCCTACTTTATACAAGGAAAACTCTGCCCCTGATAATGCAATCGGTTCCCCTTGCTGCGTGACTCCATGATAATATATCGTCAGAGTCCCGACACGTTCCGACGCAGACACAGGTTGAGGTATCCCAAAGTAAAACAGTATGAAAGTCACGATCATTAAAAAGACCCCGCCTATTCCTATTCCTTTTTTCATTTCCTCTTTCTCCTCATTTCTTTTCTTTTCCTAGTCTTTTTCCATAACTGATAAACGATAAATATCAACACTAACACACCGATTGCTGCCAGTAACACTTTCACCTGGAACGGCAGTGTTGGTGTAATCTTTTCATCCGGTACCTGACGAACCGCCTCCTCATATGGGATTCGAATCCCTCTGACTAAAAGCCTGTGCGTATTGACTGCATATGGCGTACAGGTTACCAGTGTGGCATAGTCCTTTCCCGGCTCAATCGTCAGTGCCTTTGTATTCTCGGGCAACACCGTAAGAATCTGATCTATTTTATAGGCAAAGGTTTCTCCAAGAATCTTAAGGTAAAAAATATCTCCCTCTTTCATCTGATCTAAGTCTGTAAACAAAAGTTCGATGGAAGCCCACGATGCCCCGTCAAAACTGTATGACTACTTTCTCCACCCACTGGTAAAGATGTTCCCTCAAAATGACCGACACCCGACTGCAGGATTCTCTCTTCGGTTCCATGATAAATAGGCAACTCTACATCAATCTTAGGAATTCTGATGTATCCCATCATTCCCGCTTCATTGGTATTCAGAAGACTTTGATATCTCGCATCTACTTCTTTCTTCAATGGCGAAAATGGATCCAGCAACTCTATGTTTCCTAAAAGTTCCCGATTATATTGCCTTGCCGCTTCCAGCATTGCTTGTTTTTCACTTTCACTTAACCGCACAGCATTTTCATCATAAGACGAAATCACCCTTGCGCCATTTTTTTCATAGAGATAATTGCTGACTGTCGGATATAATAGTACGGAGAATGCAATAAGCAACACAATGATACGAAAAATATCTCCGATATAAAATTTTTTCTTCTGCACATTTTTTTTACGCATCTTTATTCCATTCTCCCTGCTGTTATATAAAAGCATGGGAAGACTGCCCGCAGGCAGTCCCCACACTGATGTGTCAAAATGCTAAATCATTAAGCACGTTTTCTTCTGCTGATTACAAAGCTTGCTGCTACAATCAGTACTAATGCAATACCTACCACTGTAAACAGAATGGTACCCATTCCACCAGTTCCCGGAAGGATTGTTCCTGTAGTATTTTCAATCTTGATAATTTTGTCACTTACATTTTCGCTGTCTTTGCTGATTGTCCAGTTATTCACGTCTCCATCCGCAGATTTTGCGATTGTAATTTTAATCGGAGCTGTAATACCATTGTATCCGTCCGGCGCCTCTGTCTCTACCAACCAGTAATCTCCCGCTTTCAAACCATTTAATTTCAGATTAATACCTTCAGTTACTGCATTTCCAACAGATACCATATCATAAGTTTTTGTATTCTTCTGATCCTCAGCTACCGTATAGCTACCGACAGAACCTGTTACAGCAATTGCATTTGTATTATCTTTTGCATCCTGTTCTGTTTTGTAAAGACGGAAAGTTGCACCTGCAAGATAACCTTGCTCCTCTCCTCTGGCAAATTTGTGAATCTGTACTGGATACGTTGGTGTTTTCGCCTCTGACGGTGTTGTCATTGTTGTGTTATCCGGATCGTTCCCATATTCTAATTTAGCACTGTTCTTTGTTTCCACCACAGCTGCAGAGTTTACTTTTGCGTAGTATTTTACTGTAAATGTCTGTCCTTTGCTTCCCTGATTGTCCCTGATCCATTGGGATAAATCTAACAACATTGTACGATTGTCATTTCCACTTAACTGAGCCTTCTGTTCAGTAGCCGGTGTTTCCCCAATCTGTACAGATACCAGATAATTATTAGGATCATCCACTACTGTTCCGTTTGCATCTTTTACAAAATCAAGACCGTCTGTCAATGTATCATGAATTTTGTATGCATACTGTTCATATCCTGTTGTATCCGGAATCACACCTGTAATTGTATAGGTCACAACCTCTCCAATCTCAACGGTTTCTTTATCTGCTGTTTTCTCAATACTTGGTGCCTGACCTTTTAATTTAACTTCTGCACCTTCCAGTTTGTTTACTGATACGAGGGAGGACTGTATCTCTTTTGTTCCTGTCTGGTATACAAGATAGTAACCAAAATCCAAATTATTAAATGTGTGTTCTGTAACATCTCCTAATTTCCCCGAAGTTTTTGTTTCACCAGTATTGCTTGTCAATGCTGCTGCTGTAAAATCATCGGCGAATTTCTGAATAGCATCTCCCTTCAAGTTAGAAATTGCCTGATACAACTCTTCATTTGTAGCAGTACCTGATTGTCCTAACGCAGTCGCAATCATTGCTTTATACTGCTCGTTTACTGTGTAAGCATAATGTGATCCACTCACTGTCAGATCAAATAATTTGTACACTTTGATCGTCTGCCCGTTTAATGTGTTTCCCTGATTCACTGTAACTTTCAAGCTTCCTTGATTTTCTGCTGCAAAGGCTGTCGTCGCCATTACCAGTGTCATGATTGCTGTCAGTAAAACTGCCAGCACGCGTTTTAACTTTTTCATTGGTTCTCTCTCCTTTGTATAAATGATTATTTATAGTTACCCTGCCTTCTTTTGCTCTTCCTCTTTTTGTATCCCGTTACTGTCACAAAGCAAAGAAGCAGAACGCCTATCGCATAAATCCAAGCTGTTCCAGATCCTCCGGTTCCCGGAAGAAGGCTGTCCAGCCAGTTTTTCTTATTGGTTACTATAATGCTGTAATGATACTTGTCGTTCTTTGGATAAGTAATTTCTGTCGTGTAACCGTCAACCTTTGTTTCACTGATATGGTATGTATAATAATATTTCTTTCCGTCAGTTCCCGCATGGTATGCAGTATATTCTGGTCCGGAAAGAACCTTTTCCCATATATCTGGAGTTTGTGCATCCTCTTTTTTCAAAATAACTTCCTGATGGAAGGTTTCATCTGGAATCGTCTTTCCATCCACTTCGTAGGTTCTTGTAATCTGGAAGACAATCTCTTTTGGACGGTCTTTTTCTTCATCCTGTTTCCAAACCTTTTGGATGCGAAGTTCAATCAAGTCCTTACACGGATCCTGTATATCCGGCGCTGCCTCTTGACCTTCCGGTTCTGTAGGATTCGTCGGGGTATTATCCATCAACACTGCCATAGCTCCGTCTTCCTGATAGACATTGGCAGGTTCCGTTGCTGTGCATTTCCATTGCCCATAAGTGCATCTTTTAAATCCTTAAACTTCACTACCTTATTTTCTGTCATATGACGAATCGTATAGATATTTTTCCATCCAGCCAGTGTTTCATGCTGCTCCTGCAGTTCGTTCTTAGATTGTCCAAGCAGATCTTCGTAAGAGGTATTACCGTTCCGGTAAATTCTGTAGCGATTTTCGTGACCTTCAATTCCTACAAGGTCATTAAATCCCCAGTTAGATTTTAAACTTGCCTTTCCGGTAAATGGACCTGTTAGATCTTTTGCACCACGGATAACGTCTGCAAAATACATATTGTTATTCTCAAACAAGCCTTCGTTATTCCATCCTACAAATCCTCCGGCAATTCCGTATTCGCCTATACCATTTGCGTTATTTCCAGCGCCACCGCCATATACATCATAGCCTTCTTTCACACCGGTTACGGTACAGGAATCCATTTTTGTCCGATTTGCCTTGATCAGTGAAATATTAATTTCATTTTTCAGATATGCTTCATCAATCGTGCCATTTTCGGAGCAGTTGATCTCTATTTTACTATCTCCAATATAAATAGTTGCAAGGCTCTTATCCTTTGCCAGACCAACCTTAATATCCAGTCCAAACAAATTGATAGATACAAGTTCCCCATCATATAGCGCATCGATTTCAATAATGCCCAAGTCGATTTTGATTACCTGCCCCTTTTGCAATTCATCCAACTGGAGCGCCTTTAAAATCTGATTCACTACACTTACCAGACCTTGAACTAATTTCGAATCCAGCTTGATGTCTGCAAGATACGCAAAGTTTGTTTTTCCTGCAAATCCTCCGGCAATCTGACCGCTTGTTACCTGTTTTAATCCATCTACTGTATCACCGGACATTCTGCCTAGATTCGCATATCCGGTAAATCCTCCGGCAATCTCTGACTTGTCTTGTTTCTCTATCGTATTGTCGCTATGTACCGTAAATCCTTCAGGTATACCGGAAACACTGCATCGATCTACATGAGATCCGAAAATGTCCATTACACCTGCACCTGCACTCAGTAGTTCTCCTAATGCTCCTAAGCTATCTAAATCTACGGTTCCGCTCTTTCCAAGATGTCCGATAAATCCTCCGGTATAATTCATTCCATTGACTCTGCGAAGGTTGGTCACTTCAGAATCTTTTACAGAGCCGTTAAGCAAAGCACCGCCAAAGCCTCCGGCTGATCCTGAGTACACAGGATCATTTTTATACTCTGTCTTTTTGCTGTCTCTTGCCTGTACTTCCAAACCAACCTCAGCAGCACCTGACACATCAGAATCATAGATAAATGTTCGAAATGCATCCAACACGCTCGTTCCGCCAAGAGTTAAAATAGATTCCAGTATATTTGTATTGCCACCTTCACTGATTTGTGCTACCGCAGATACATCAGCCAGACCAAAAAATCCTCCGGCATATTCTCCACCGGTCACACTTCTAATATTCGATACATGTACACCGCTCTCTGCCTTGTTCAGTTCTCCGATCACAGCACCATTGATTTCCCCGGCAAATCCACCTGTTGCTGTTGCGTAAGCAGTATTTCCTGAACCGTCTGCATAGGCACCGTTAATAATGATTCCCCAGTCATCCCATGCACTGACATCTGCGCCTCGAACGGTAGCGATAGTTGTATTGAGTACAGATAACAAATCACCCGGTGCCTGGAGCAGACCTTGAAGCAATCCGCCAAGCAGACCACTGCTACTTGCTGTATCCAATGCTGCCGCGCTTGCCGGATCAATCTGACCCGCAAAGCCTCCTACCGCCTTTGTTCCCTCTACCTTTCTTACATTTGCCGCAAAACAGCGAGTATTATTTGGATCTGGCACGGCATCCGTTGCACTGTAAGTGCTTCCCGCCGACCAGTTTCCCCAGATCTGTCCGCCGATCATATGACCGACATACCCTCCGGCATAACCAACTTTTTCTATCTTCAGTGAGGAATCCTTTTCTGGGATTCCCGTTGCCTTCACCGTCATTCCAGACTGGAAACCTGTAATATCTGAATTTCTGATTACTGGAACAAAAGTTTGTACTGCACTAACCGCATTTGTAATCGGAAGACCGATCAGAGAAACCTTTCCAACCTCGGCAACACCTCCGGTTGTCATTTCTCCTGCAAAGCCTCCGGCACTCTTGTATCCAATCACAGATTTTGCATCCCACGCATGTGCATTGGTAACTACTCCGGCTTTCATCCGGCCCACATATCCTCCGGCCACTCCAGCCTCCATGTCCCTCGTTCCAACGTTTGTTCTTCCCGCCTTAGCATTATATCCATATGCGTATTCCTTAATCAATTCCTGTAATTCACCCTCGGTACCAACCGGCGTACTCGGGAACTGATCTCCATAAACGCCATCGCTTCCGACAGCCTCTGCCCACTTGTTCCAAGTATCTAAATCTACCTTTCGAAGTGGTCCGTAGACAGCCGTATTTGTTTCGGTCGGATAAACAGCACCTAAAAGACTTAAGACATTGCTTACCTCTAAAAGTCCAAACAAGAGTTCCAGATTTCCAGTTCCCGCTAAATCTGCTGTTTCCATTAATCCGGTAAAGCCTCCGGCAAATTCACCGCCGTATACAGAACGAATACGGATAGCGGCGCATTCTTTGCCGTTTGCTTCTGTCGCATATCCTTCAATTCTTCCTCCGTGATTGTAGCCAACGTAGCCACCAGCCAGCCCTCTCACGCATTGGTTATCTGTAAATCCTTCTGCACGAACTGCACCACCACAAGGAACACTGCTCGTCTGGCTATCTTCTATAATCGGAATAAAGGACTGCACCACATTTGCAAGGCTGTCTGTTACATTTAAAAGGCCATCTAGAATACTGGTGTTTTCTAATACAGATGCAACATTTCCCGGTTCCATCATACCGGCATAGCCTCCGGATGCTTCACGTCCGATTACATAGGCAAATAGATTCGCATCACTATTTTTAATGATCGTACCGGACATTTCTCCGATAAAGCCTCCCGCTTTTCCAAGATTTTGATTGTTTTTATCGCTGCCATCTGCCAATACCGAATAACCACCCACACAGCCGTTGACGTCAGAGTTTTCAATCGTCGATGCGACCACATCCAAAGCTTCCAGCACATTACTCAACTGAATATTTCCAAGAAGCTTTAAGCCACCTCCAACTGCTGCTGCCGAATCAATATCTACACATCCTGCATAGCCTCCGGCATATTTTCCACCTTTGACTGCATATTGTGAATTCGCTCCAAAGTAACTTTCACCATTTACAGATTCCAGACTGTCGCCTGGCGGAGTCACCTTCGTATGCTTTAAGGAAGTGACATCGGAATCTTTAATCTGCACACCGCCGCCATAGCCAAGGTACCCTCCGGCACTGCTGTCGGTGTCTGTCGCTTCCACTGTAAATCCATGCTCTGCAGACTTCACACCTGCGGATTGGATCATCGGTATATAGACATTTAATACCTGAAGCAACTGACTGATATCAAGATTTAAAATTCCTCCAAGCAGATTTAATCCATCTGAGGAAGCGGCTGCGCCGGCATCAATCTTTCCTGCAAAGCCCCCGGCATCGAGATTCCCCCTTCACCTTCTCCAGACCATATACCGCATAGGCTTCCGGGCTAGTACTGTTATCTACCTGCCCACTTTGCATTGCTCCTGCATAACCTCCGGCAAGCTGCCCTTCCACCTGCGGATTCTCTTCGTTGGGATTCTTTTCCTGGGATAAGAATGTCACAGTTGTATTTGTATATTTCGGAAGCAGATACGGTACTAAATTCAATAAAGAATCCACTTCTAAAATTCCTGGAAGCTTCAGGTTCCCATCGGCATCCTTCTCTGCAAGCCCCGCCAGTCCTCCGGTATGGGAACGACCGATAAATCCCCCGGCATAACTACTTTTTGTATGATCATGTTTTGCAATAACAGATTGTAGATTTTTGACATGGGAAGCCTCGACTATCGAAGCTACGGATTCTCCAATAAAGCCCCCGGCAGTGAAATCTTCACCATCCGTCAAGACTGCCGTTCCTTCGGAAATAATTTTGCATCCACTGTCAGCGCCCACGGTCTCACAATTCTTTATCGTAACCTGTATCCCATCTGCAAGAGACAAGACATTATTGAGTTTCACAAGTCCAAGAACGTCTAACCCTCCAGCTGATGCAAGGCTTCCCGCTCCAGTTCTTCCCGCAAAACCTCCCGTATAGTTTCCTGACTGAACACTCTGAATTCCACTTATCTTTACAGTATCAGCTGTTCCCCCAAGCATCAGTCCACAAGCTCCTGCAGCATATTTTTCAGTAGCCGTTACTTTCCACTCAGTTCCCTCGACAGACATCTGCATCAGTTCAAATGGGATAAACTGCCCTACACCAAGAGTATTATTTAACACACCGATCGCATCTGCCGTCACAACACTTCCGGCAACACCTCCGGCATATCTCTTTGCTGTCACCTCTTGTAAGCCGGTAACACTTCCACCGAAAGCCATTCCTTCCGCAGTAATCTTCACGCCGTCTCCTTGACCAACCATTCCTCCGGCATAGTCTCCGCCACTCTCAACTATAAGAGTCTTTCCCGCTACTGTACATCCGTGTATTTTTGATGGCATCACACCTGCTAATGTGAGAAGTTGATTTTTCTGTTCTTCCGTACCATTTGTCAGAATCTGTCCTAAAAGCTTAGAAACAGAATCTACCAAAGTTGGTTTCTTCTCATCCTCACCGCCAAGGGTTGTCCCAAATCCTACGGTTGCTCTTCCAGCAAAACCTCCGGCATATTTCTTCGCCTTTACACTCGAAAGACCTGATACCAACGAAGCACTGCTTATACTGTTTGCCATAGCTCCATTAAATCCACCAGCATAAGATTCCGTTGCCTCAATTTTAAGTCCCTCACTGTTGACTGTACAGTTTTCCTGTCCTGATTTTGCATCAATCTCGTACAATGTAATTCCTGCATCGTTTAAAAGCCCCTTGATAATGGCATCTCGTTCCAATCCCGCAAAACCACCGGCACCATTTTTCGCCTGCACGGTTGTCAGACCTGAAACAGTCGCATTTGAAATTTTTGTCCCTGTCTGAATTCCGACAAAACCACCATTGTAGTCCTGAGCCGCATTTCCAATTGTTCCTGTTTTTAAAGTAACACTACACCCTGTAATCACTGGATTATGATATCCTGTCGGAATCAGATTTCCTAAAGGAACATCATTTTGTAATAACACAGTAATCAAATCACCCAGTCCAACCCCCGGAATAATATTTAAAAGCGTAGCCAATACTTTTACCACCGTTCCTAATATGCCGGATAACCCTTCGTACATTTCCACACCTTCCGTAAATCCAACAAAACCACCGGAGATCCCTTTTGCACTAGTAACGGATGCCTGATCTACCGTACAATTTTCAATGTGGACATCTCCCACAATCCTGCCTGCAAAACTTCCTGTTGCAAATAGATCTGGGCTTTTCTGCTTCAGTGTCAGAAGATCTCTGAGTACATCTCCCAATTTCAAATTTCCCAAAATTGGCAGAAGACCGCTAAGTATGCCATCAAGTAAATCACCTACAACTCCGAGGACTTCTCCCAACAGGCCAAGCAAACCTTCCACTAAAGAATCTATGTTGTTATCTACTTCTGTGGACATATTATTCACATCTACCTGTTCTAGATGAATATTTTTCACAACTGCTGTTCCCGCAGAACCAAGTGTGTTTTCATCCAACTTATTCGAGATAGTTCCGAAGAAACCGATGCCACTTGTGGTCTTCATATTGAGAAGACCACTCTGGTCCACCTTGACATTTCGAATCGTTGGTACGACACCTGGCTGCATATTCAGCCGTCCTTCCATTTTTCCAGATAAATGAATCGGCGTCCAACTTCCATCTTTTTTATCTGAATTTTCTCCATTCGCACTCAAATCAATATCACGAAAAATAATATAATTTGCATCCGCTGAATATTTTAAATCACCATATTCCGCCCTTAGCTTTGTAATACCAGCAGTATCATCATTAGGTCGCCCCGTATCATCCACTCCACAAATTCTACTTTTCCCTAAAAGAACACTTCCTAAAAGTCCTCCAACCAAATTCAAAATACCATCTAAAATATTATTATCGTACAAGTTGACGTCTGCCAAACTGATACATATCATTTTTTTCATAATATGTGTACTTATCCTTGATTACTTTGTCTGGAACCTTATGAAACACTTCTAAGTGTGTTGTTCCTCCTTCCGGTGCCACCATCTCCAATCCCAAATCGGCATCACCCGGATAATATGGTACATATGTCGGATCTTTTCCCAAAATTCCTCCGACTAATCCAGCCGGAGTATAAACATAAAGCCTTGGAGTTACATGGGTACCACTTCCAATTGCCTGAAGTTGTGACTCATTTCCAATCAAAATATATTTCTTTCCATCAATTTCCTCATAAAGCTGCCCTGGTTTTGTTCTTCCATCTGGCTTTTCGCCTTGTAACGGATATGCTGCACCTTCTACATACTTCTCCGCCAAAAGCTCCGGCATCTGCTCCGTAAAGGATGGACTTAACACATAGTGATGTTCTTTGCTGTATGTCAGATATTCTTGTGCCTCCTCCAGGCTTTCCCCTGCCGGGGTCCCATCTTTGTACAAAAGCTGTCCCATACCCACTTTTTCAGGCATCATATCATTGGACATGATCGGTTCCTCTGCAGAATTTTCCGAAGCGATCAGACGAAGCTGATAGTTATTGTACACATAAACCGTATCACTTTCTTTTTCATATAAGATTACATCTTCTTTCGGAGTTTCTGTAAATGTCCCGGTAAATCCTTCCGGCAACGTCCATATATTTTCCGAAGACAGAGAGATTTCATTCATCAACATGTATCTGGCATCTGGTGCATAAGTGAGAACCTGTCCTTCCGAAAGCACTTCTTCCCCTGTTCCAAACTGCTCTTCCTGCATATCGTAAATTCTTACAGGTGCTCCTGTCCCGATTGCCTCAAGCTGTCTGCTATGGTAGATTTTTATCACACCATTCTCATATAAGTCTGTAACATTCTTTTGCTCCTCTGGTATCTGCTCCGGCTGCCCTGTATTCTCTTCCACTTCTGTCTCTGTTTCTTCGAGAATCGGATTGGGTGATTCTTCGAATACCTCCTGTGCAGAAACCGTCAACGTCTGAAAAAAGATAGAGAAAACCAATACCCATGCGATTGCCTTTTTCCCTATGCTCCGCTCAAATATTTGTTTACTTTTTTCTTCCCCACACTCTTCTCCTTCTGATATATAAAATTTTTGTAATGAACTGGTAAAAAATCAGTTTCCAACTTTCACTGAACACTTCCGCAAAAGCTTCATGTATATTCCCATCATTGCACCATTCTACCATCTTTCTACCAACGTCCCACCAACGCAAAAGATCCGTCAAATCCTTTTCAGATCTGACGGATCTTTGCAGCTATCCCATGCTAAGAATCTCTGCAAGAATATACTCTCCCCAGGAATATTCCGATAGAAATTCTCCCTCGAATTTATCTTTTTCTTGTACTTTATGATTCTTCCATGCATAATAATCGCACTCTACAATATCTGTATTCAACATCTGTCCTCTCGGTGTTGACAATAACAAGTCGGAAAGTCCTTCTGCTTCTAATATTTCCTTTAACCTTTTTAAGGCATTATAGTAAACCTTCATTTTTACATTGCTATATTCTCTTCCTTCCCAGATTACACTGTAAATTTCTTCATTGCTGATCTCTTTTCCACAACGCGTAGCAACCAATGCGAGTATTTCCTTCGCCTTTCCTCGCAGTGCAATCGGAACCCCATTTTTCAAAACATTAAATCTTCCAAACATCTGTATATAAATTTCTTTGTGCAGACTCTTCGAAAGGATTTGCATTTTCTGCATCATCATCTCTATTGTTTCTTTTTTATATGGCTTTACAATATAATAATCTCCACCAATTAAATTAGAATCACGAATATACTCATCGTAAGCGGAAATAAACACGATTAAAATACTCGGACAAATCTCTCGAATCTTCACTGCCAGTTCTATCCCGTTCATCCCCGGCATTTTGATATCTAGAAATGCTAATTCCACCGCATTTTCCTGTACAAATAAAAGTGCTTCCTCCGGGTTCTCAAACTGGGCTATCACATTCAAATTGGAAATCCCTTTGCTCAGACGCATAAAACTTCTCAGCATAATCTGCTCATCATCTACGATAATTGCTCTCACTGCTTGTTTCTCCTTTCATCGGAATCCTAACGGTAATTTTCGTCCCTTCTCCTACGATACTTTCTACCTGCACTTTTGCATTCATTAATTTTTCAAACCGGAAAATCAAACTCTGCAGTCCGGTAGAATCTCGTTCTTTCGTTTGGATCTCCCATCGGATCTTATCCACATCAAAACCGACTCCGTTGTCCTCTACCTGTATGACAATCTCGTCCGCCTCTCGACAGGAACGAATGATAACCATGCCTCCGATGCTTCCTCTCTCATAAATTCCATGTCGGATTGCATTTTCCACCAACGGCTGAATGCTGAGAGGAACAATCATAAAATCTGATTCTTGAATCTCATATTTCACTTGCAGCTTGTCGCCAAAACGCATTTTTTCTATGTTGACATATGCTTTGATATTCTCTATTTCCTGAGCAAACGAAGTAAACTCCTCGCTTGCCATCGATTTGATACACGCACGCAGATGCGTTGTAAAATCAAAAATTAAATCTGCGGCATAATCTGGATTTTCTAAGACAATTTCCCTGATCGATGCCAACGAATTATAAAGAAA
>ENA-OPYY01000193-OPYY01000193.1-human-gut-metagenome-genome-assembly--contig:-NODE-193-length-25505-cov-1.383285_pt1 | contig 25505 bp, 28 predicted proteins | sample MGYA00242472_ERZ504481 | MGnify/ENA primary metagenome ERZ504481 (study PRJEB26092, sample SAMD00036265) | human gut metagenome | host: Homo sapiens | study: EMG produced TPA metagenomics assembly of...
TGGTTATTCTGTCATCGTTGGCTGGATTCTCAAATACGCCGCAGGTTCCCTTACCGGCTCGGTGCTGGCCCAAGCAGATATTGAAGGCTTCGGACAAGCCTTTGGGCAGATGGCAGCTCCCTTTGGCAATAACTTCTGGCAGACTGTAGGCATCGTAATAACCTTTATCATCATGGTCTGTGGTATTTCAGGAGGAATTGAAAAAATCAATAAGGTTATTATGCCCCTGTTCTTTTTCCTGTTTTTAGGGCTTGCTGTATATATGGCTTTCCAGCCGGGGGCGGCAGAAGGATATCGTTACACCTTCCGTATTGAACCGGAAGGACTGGCAGATCCCATGACCTGGGTTTTTGCCCTTGGACAGGCATTTTTCTCCCTATCTCTGGCAGGAAACGGCACTCTGATCTACGGCTCCTATTTAAAAGACAGCGAGGATGTTACCAGTGCAGCCCGCAAAGTGGCCTTCTTTGACACCATGGCCGCTCTTCTTGCAGCCCTTGTTATCATTCCCGCCATGGCTACCACCGGTTCTCAGTTAAATGAAGGCGGTCCCGGACTTATCTTTATTTATCTGCCCAACCTGTTTAAATCCATGCCCGGAAGCCGCATCCTGGTAATCGTTTTCTTTACAGCCGTATTTTTTGCCGGTATTTCATCCATTATCAACCTGTTTGAAGCTCCTATTGCCACTTTGGAACAGCATTTTAAACTGAGCCGCCGTGTATCTGTCACTATTGCTGCGTCGCTGGCTCTCGCAGTAGGCCTTTGCATCCAGGGAATCGTATCCGGCTGGATGGACTTCGTTTCTATCTATATCTGTCCATTGGGCGCCGGCCTGGCAGGAATCATGTTTTTCTGGGTATATGGCAGCGATTTTGCAAAAAAGAAGCGGAAAAGGGCCGCCCAAAACCCCTTGGTTCCTGGTTCCGCTTTATGACCGCCTATGTCTTCTGCGGACTTACCATCGCAGTATTTATACTGGGAATTATCTTCGGAGGCATTGGCTGATACAAAAGAGAGGTATCTAAAATGAATCAATTTCCATCACAGGGACAGACGGGATCAGCTTCCAATGTCCCTGCAAATCCCCTGGGCACTCTGCCTATTAACCAGCTTTTAGCCCGCTTTGCCATTCCCAGCATCATAGCCATGCTGGTCAGTGCCCTGTATAATATCGTAGATCAGTTTTTTATCGGCCGCAGTGTGGGAATGCTTGGAAATGCTGCTACCAATGTTGCATTTCCTCTAACCATCACCTGTACCGCCCTTTCCCTGATGTTTGGCATCGGCGGCGCAGCTAACTTTAATCTTTCCATGGGCCATGGCGAACGGGAAGATGCTGCCCGTTATGCGGGAAATGCTGTTTTTATGCTGTTTTTTACAGGATTGATCCTCTGCCTGGGAGTACGCTTATTTTTAAAGCCTCTCATGATAGCCTTTGGAGCCACAGCAGAAGTTTTAGATTACTCTCTTGTATACTACAGGCATTACTTCCCTTGGTTTCCATTCCTGATCCTTACTACTGGAGGCTCTAACCTGATCCGGGCAGACGGAAGTCCCCGTTTCTCCATGGTCTGCACACTTACAGGCGCACTGATCAACACGATCTTAGACCCTTTGTTTATCTTTACTTTTCATATGGGAATGGCCGGTGCTGCTCTGGCAACCATTATCGGCCAGATTGTATCCGGTATCATGGTAATCATCTATCTGACCCGCTTTAAAACAGTCCATTTGACATTTGACTACCTTCGTCCCATTCCTTCCCACATTAAAGCGATCATATCCCTGGGAATGCCACCCTTCTTTAACCAGATTGCAATGATGGTGGTACAGATTGTTATGAATAATGTACTTCGCTATTACGGCGGACAGTCTCATTACGGCAGTGAGATTCCTCTTGCCTGTGCCGGAATCATCAGCAAGGTAAACATGATCTTCTTCTCCCTGGTCATCGGTCTTTCCCAGGGACTGCAGCCCATTGTCAGCTTTAACTACGGAGCAGGAAAATACCGCCGTGTACGTTCCGCCTATCTGAAAGCGGTATGTATCGCCACCTGTATTTCCTCTGTATCCTTTTTATGCTTTCAGCTGATCCCCAGACAGATCATCTCCATTTTCGGTTCAGGAAGTGAGGAATATTTCCGCTTTGCAGAGCAGTATTTCCGTATTTTCCTTTTCTTTACATTTTTAAATGGCCTTCAGCCCATTACGGCCAACTATTTTACCTCCATTGGAAAGGCAGGTACGGGTATATTTATATCCCTCACACGCCAGATTATCTTCCTTCTGCCTCTAATCCTCATTCTTCCTATGTTCTTAGGAATTGAGGGCGTTATGTACTCGGCTCCTGTGGCAGATCTGATGGCCGCTGTTTTGGTAGTCTTCTTTGTGTCCAGAGAGCTAAAGCGAATGAAACAGATGGAGCATCTGTCTGAAGCATAAAATCCACACAGCCCCGACAGTATCATTGTATATCTGCCGGGGCTGTATGGATTTTACATTTATCTGACTATAGCTGTTTTAAAAGCTGTTCATACCGTTCCCGGTTTTCCCTGGGAATCTTAAGGGCATCCATCGCCTGACCGGAGGACCAGCTCATGGTCTCCATCAGATTGCGGATGGAGGAAAGAAGACCATGTTCCATGCCCTGTTCCAGCCCCTGCTCCAATCCTTTTTCCATTCCCCTGTCTTCAATTCCTTTACTAAGATTACACATGAGCGATACCTCCCGTTCTAAATCCCTTGTCATCTTAACTGAAAAATCTTCCTCTAAAATATGTTTCTTCTTCTGCGGATCCTGCTCATCAGAAAGAAGGACATCTAAAAGCTTTATAATACCTGAATAATGTTCATTCTCTGAGTCTCCCAGACAGATTATAACTGCCGTCATCAGGTCATAATTTTCCTTCTTCTCCTTTTCCTCTCCTACCATGCACTCTTCTGTAATCGAATATCGGTTAATCGTATTTTTCCGCCGTTTAGGTGGATTCATACAGATCCAGATCGAGTAAACCTTGCATATCTTTTCATAGTGTCCATCTGTAAATTCTGACCCGTACTGCGAAGAAATCATTCGGCTGCAATAATAAATTCCTCTTTTGATAATCGGATATCCCGGATAAAAATCATTCTGCGCTTCCACATTGATAATCAAGCGGATCGGCTCTCCTGTACCGGGTACTGCTGCAAGGAAGCGTATATCATAGGTAATTGTTCCTTCTTCCAGTCTGGCATCTTCTGTACTCATTCCCCGAATCGTATCGGAACCATTCGCGGACCGTTCATCCGAATTTACTGCTGTATGGGCAATCTGCGGTTCCCCTTCAATATAATACTCTGCAATGTCCTTAACACTGCATTCTCTATACTCCTCAATACAGCTTTTCATAATCCAGGCTAAAATCTCTTTATTAGCCAGAAGCCGTTTACAGGCCGCGTCATAAGATGCCTTATCTGCAGCAAAATCCAGATTTCTTGCTAAAGTATTTTCTGTTTTCACTTGCCTGCATCCCCTTTCAACCGTTTTCCTTCTTAAATTCTACCATACTATCAATATCCACGCCAGACTATGAAAACGAAATTTAAATTTTTTAAAAAAAGCTGTTGACAAAACAGCATAAATCATTTATATTGATATCAGTAATCATTACTATTATCGATTCGCAATGTTAACAGGGTTCCGGGGCATCTCCGGTTCCCACACACTATATAATAAAGGAGATCAAGACTATGAAGAAATGGGTTTGTACAGTTTGCGGTTACGTTTATGAGGGTGAGCAGGCTCCTGAGAAATGTCCTCAGTGCGGCGTTCCTGCTTCCAAGTTCAAGGAGCAGGCTGCTGATCAGATGGCTTGGGCTTGCGAGCATGAGGTTGGCGTTGCTCAGGGTTCCCCTGAGGATATCATGGCTGATTTAAGAGCTAACTTTGAGGGCGAGTGCTCTGAGGTTGGTATGTACCTGGCTATGTCCAGAGTCGCTCACAGAGAGGGCTATCCTGAGATTGGCCTGTACTGGGAGAAGGCTGCTCTGGAAGAGGCTGAGCATGCTGCTAAGTTTGCTGAACTCTTAGGCGAGGTTGTTACAAGCTCCACTAAGAAGAACCTGGAGATGAGAGTTGCTGCTGAGAACGGCGCTACTGCCGGCAAGTTCGACCTGGCTAAGAGAGCTAAGGCTGCTAACCTGGATGCAATCCATGACACTGTTCATGAGATGGCTAAGGATGAGGCTCGTCACGGAAAGGCATTTGAAGGTCTGTTAAAGAGATACTTTGGCTAATACTTCCATAATCATTACACACTCTCCATTCATTATAACAGAGATTATTACAGCTCCGGCACATGCACTGCCGGAGCTGTTTTTCATTAAATTAAAACAGCGCCCGCAACAGAATTTCCTCTGCCGGAGCGCTGTTTTCAAAACATATTTATAATCGGGATTGTAAGTCTTTACACTCCCATCTTCCTCTGAACAAACTTTACAACTTCCATAATCGGAATGATCAATACTGCCAGTCCCAGAGCAATAATATACTCGTGGAAATCAATAGGAGTAAACTCAAATGCCTTTGCAAGGAACGGAACCTCGATTACTGCGGTTGTCAGAATCAGGGATACGATCATTGCACCGTAAAGGAAGGTATTTCCGGTCTTCATGGTGAAGATAGAACCTCTGCGGCTTCTCATATTCAGAGAGTGGCAGATCTCAACCATGGACAGGGTCAGGAACGCCATTGTTGTTCCGTCAGGGCTGTTTACAAATTCCCAGACGCCGCTTTCAATATAATGGCCTATGATATAGGAAACCATTACAAGGATCGTTACAACAAAACCCTGGAAGAATACGTCAAATCCCATACCGCCGGCAAAAATGCCTTCTCTCGGGTCTCTTGGAGACTGCTTCATAATGTCAGCCTCGCTCTTTTCCATACCCAGAGCCAGAGCAGGGAAACAGTCTGTGATCAGGTTGATCCACAAAAGATGTACCGGCTCCAGAATCGTAAAGCCGATCAGCGTTGCGAAGAAGATTGCCAGCACCTCTGCCAGATTGGAGGCTAACAGGAACTGAATCGCCTTACGGATATTTGCGTAAATGCGGCGTCCCTCTTCTACTGCGGATACGATTGTTGCAAAGTTGTCATCTGCAAGAACCATGTCTGCTACATTTTTGGTTACGTCTGTACCCGTAATACCCATTCCCACACCGATATCCGCACTCTTGATAGAAGGAGCATCGTTTACGCCGTCACCGGTCATAGCTGTAATACGGCCCTTTGCCTTCCATGCATTTACAATGCGTACCTTATGCTCAGGCTGTACGCGGGCATAAACGGAGTATTTTTCAATATCTGTCTTAAACTGCTCGTCGCTGATCTCATTTAACTGAGCGCCTGTAATCGCCTGGCTGGCATCCTCGATGATTCCCAGCTCCTTTGCAATGGCTACCGCTGTATCTTTGTGATCACCGGTAATCATAATAGGGCGGATTCCTGCCTCACGGCACTCAACGATTGCCGCCTTTACCTCAGGACGTACCGGGTCGATCATGCCGGAAAGTCCTACATATACCAGATCCTGCTCCAGATTGGAGGCGTCTGTATTCTCAGGCAGTGCCTTCCATTCTCTCATGGAACCGCAGAGTACGCGGAGCGCCTTATCTGCCATGGACTTATTATTCTTTAAAATGCTGCTGCGGATTTCGTCGGTCATTTCCACGATCTGTCCGCCCACATAGGCCTTTGTACAGCGTTTTAATACTTCATCCGGAGCGCCCTTTGTAAACTGGATGAAACGTCCGTCCGCAGTCTGATGAATGGTTGTCATCATCTTACGCATGGAATCAAAGGGAGCCTCAGCCACACGGACATATTCCTTTTCCAGCTGATCCTTTGGAAGTCCATTCTTTGCAGCATCATTTACAAGAGCACACTCGGTAGGTTCTCCCACTGCCTCGCCGCTGTCAGCGCTTAAGGAGGCGTCGGAACAGAGCGCCATGGCTGTCTCCAACAGCTTCTCATCATCTGCCACATGCTCTACAACAGTCATCTTGTTCTGTGTCAGAGTACCCGTCTTATCAGAACAGATAATCTGCGTACATCCCAGAGTTTCCACTGCTGTCAGCTTACGGATAATGGCATTTCTGCGGGACATATTTGTAACGCCGATGGAAAGCACGATGGTAACAACCGCTGCCAGACCCTCAGGAATCGCAGCTACTGCCAGAGAAACAGCTACCATAAATGTACTTAAGATCGTATCGCCTGTAATGCCTTCTGCGCTTCCCTGAGCACGGAACAGGCCTACTGCAAAGATAACCACACAGATTCCCACCACCAGCATGGTCAGGAACTTACTCAGCTGATTCAGCTTGATCTGAAGAGGCGTTTCCTCATCCTTAGCCTGAGCAAGAGCATCTGCAATCTTACCCATTTCTGTATCCATACCTGTCGCTGTGATGACAGCTTTTCCACGACCGTATACAACGGTTGATCCCATGTATACCATGTTTTTACGATCGCCTAAAGGTACATCCTTTTCTCCGCCCAGATTTAACACCTGGATGATCTTGTCTACCGGAACAGACTCTCCGGTCAGAGCCGCTTCCTCGATCTTCATGCTGGCGCACTCGATGATTCGTCCGTCTGCCGGTACGGAATCGCCTGCTTCCAGAATCACTACGTCACCCGGTACCAGCTCTTCACTCTTTAATGTAACAAGCTTTCCGTCACGCAGCACCTTACTGGTAGCTGCCGCAATTTCCTGCAAAGCTGCGATTGCCGCCTCTGCCTTGCTTTCCTGAACAACGCCCAGAACTGCATTGATAATAACTACCGCCATAATGATGATCACATCTGCAAAGGACTCACCCTCGTAGTAAGCGGTAATACCTGAAATAACAGCTGCCACGATCAGAATAATGATCATGGGATCTGCCAGTTCATCAAGAAATTTCTTAAGAAGGGAATCTTCCTTTCCTTCCTTCAGCTTATTGTGCCCGAATTTTTTCCAGACGGCTGGCAGCTTCCTGAGAAGAAAGTCCCTCTTCTGAAGTATTCTGCTCCTTCAGCACATCCTGAATACTGGACAGGTACTCTTTCATTGCTTTTTCCTCCTTATTATCATATGGAAGTGTCTCTCTCATCATTCCCGTACTGCAGGTGCACTATACATCTGTCTCACAGGCGCATCTGTGCATTTCCATTTCATTGGTGCAAACAAAACGAGACTTACCAGAAGTCCTCCCCTCTGCTGAGAAGACTCCCGATAAGTCTCGCCATTTAAAACCAAGCCACGGACACGCTCCGATGCTGTTGACTTCGCTACACGGTTCCCGGCCTGAAAACTGCCGGTCAACTGCGCTGACTACTCCCTTACTGCCAATAATGCTATCACGGACATGGGAAACTGTCAAGATTCTATTTTCAGGAGTTTTTATGTTCCTCTAAAAAGCGGTCAATTTCTTCCCGTACAGGCATAGAAAGTGTTGTCCCCATCTTCTGTACGGATAATGCAGCAAGACCACTTGCAAAACGGACTGCCTCCCATATATCCCTGCCTTCTGAAAGTGCAGCCAGAAGGCCTCCGTTAAAGGCGTCACCTGCTCCTGTGGTATCTACTGCTTCCACCTTAAAGCACGGAATAATTTCCTCTCTTCCTCCGGATGAAACAAACACACCTCTTGAGCCAAGAGTAATCAGAACCTCTTTAACACCTCTGTCATAAAAATAGGCTGCTGCCTTTTTCGCAGACTCCAAATCTTTTACAGGGACTCCCGTAATCTCTTCTGCCTCTACTTCATTAGGCGTTACCATATACGCTTTTGATAAAAACTCATCTGTAACCGGCGCATAAGGAGCTGTATTTACAATCACCTTACAGCCATGTTTACATGCCAATTCAGCTACAAGCTCATTGGCCTCTTGATTTACCTCCAGCTGCAGCAGTACATATTCTGCTTCCTTCAGCACCGCTTCAATGTTCTTTACTTCCTCTTCTGTTATAGTACTGCACGCTCCGGGAACAATGATAATCTCATTCTGGCTGGTCTTTTCATCTACTAAAATCAAAGCACATCCTGTTTCTGTATCATCCGTTACAAACATATGAGACGTATCCATCTGAAGCTCTCTCATCGTATTGAAAGCAACCTCTCCAAAACTGTCCCGTCCGACTTTCGATATCATAGTTACATCGGCGCCTGCTTTATGGGCGGCAACTCCCTGGTTAAATCCTTTTCCTCCCGGTCCCATTTTAAAAACGGAACCCTTTACCGTCTCTCCCGGTACAGGAAGACGAGGGCTTCTTGCCATCAGATCTACTACAAAACTTCCAAAAACCGCTGCCTTACTCATATACTTTCCTCCAATCCCCAATATCATTCTTTTGATTTGTCTGTCCCCTATCATACCTTCTCTCTGATTTCCAGCGTCCTCTCCAGCCCCGGATACAGCACTCCCGCAATCACCAGTCCGCTGATCCCCTGGATCCCATTGACAGGGAGACTCAAAAAAGCGGCTGCCGGACCATAGAGAAGGCTTTCACAGAGAAAGTATCCGCCTGTCACCAGCAAAAATATCTGTTATGCCACCATACAGCACTGCCAGCTTCCCGCTTTTTCCTTTGCTCACTCCATGACAGTATACCACAGATGTGACTGCAGCCACAAGGCCTTTGACCACGAATGTAATGGGTACATAAATAAAATATCCGCCCAGGAAATCAGCCATACAGGAGCCAATTCCCGCGGCCAGAAATGCAGCCACCGGATCCAGAAAAATCCCCGACAGGATTACCCGCGGCATCGCCCGGATGAATATATCCTCCGGTACCTGGTGTAGGAATTCGGATTGCCATGGTAAAAACACAGCTCAGCGCTGCAAACAGGGCAGCTGCTGCCAGATTTTTTACAGAATTATTCCGCATCATACGTCCCTCCTTGCTTTTTCATCATTTCCCGTATTATAACAGAATTGTGGACTGGTTAAAATAACCATTTTAGTTGTTTTAAACCAGTCCAGTTCTGTATTTCCTATTATCTTTTCATCCCTGTCTTTGCCACGTTTTTCATCCTGTCCATACAGTGCTCAAAAAAGCTCTTATACGCCTGACAAAAATAGTTCTTATAATAATTGCTTCCCTCCACAGGATCCCTGTAGCGCTGGCATCCGCCCCGGCAGAGGAAGAAATAGGGACATTCCCGGCACTGGGGATCCAGCTGGTGGGAGCGCTTTATAAAGCCAGTCTCCTGACGACGTTTATCCATCTCTTCCATCGTATTCTCATTGAAATTCCCCAGACGGTATTCATCCAGCATATAAAAATCACAGGGATAGACACTTCCGTCCGCTTCTACCACATACTGGATCCCGCACTCGCCTCTCTGGTCACAGGCCTCAGGATAATACCCCATCAAAAGGGCAATGTAATTTTCAAACTGGCGGATATAGGGCTGACGGTTTTTCTGCCAATCCTTATACCAGAGATCAAAGAGCCGGGTGAGGAATCTGCCATAGGTCTCCGGCGAAATAGCATATTCTGTATTCTGATGGCCTTCGCCAGAGGATCCAGACAGGCAATATACTGCTGATAGTTCCAGCCTCTGCGGCTGTACGCCTTATAGATCTCATCTATCCCTGCAGCTGTTTTTTCTGTCACAACCGTAAGAATATTATACTCCACGCCATAAGCATCCATAAGCGCTGCAGCTTTTGTCACCACATCATAAGTTCCGCTGCCCTTTTTATCATGGCGGCAGGCATCATGGGTTTCCTTCGTTCCGTCAACCGAAAGTCCTACCAGAAAATGATTCTCCGCCAGAAAACGGCACCATTCTTCATCCAGAAGATACCCGTTGGTCTGGAAGGCATTATGTACCTGTATTCCTCTGCGGTTATACTTGTTCTGAAATTCTACCGCTTTTCGGAAAAAGTCCAGCCCCCGCAGCGCAGGCTCTCCCCCCTGATAGGCATAATTAACCTGCCTCCGGGCATGAACCATTGTCCTGTGAATCACATTTTTTAATGTTTCCTCAGACATAAAACCATAGGATTCCTGCTCTCTTTTCTGCATTTCATCACAGTAAAAGCAGTAATCACAATGCATATTGCACATTCCCGATGAAGGCTTCATCAACACGCTCGAATCCGGCATCTTTCTCTCCCTGTCGCTTCGTTAGATACTTCTTTAAGCACCAGATCCACTACCTTCTCAAAGGTCTGCTTTACCCTTGCGGCAGTTTCCACTACCTCTGCATGATTCAGTGGCTGATCCAAAATGCCTGCTCCCGGATTGGTAACGCAGGAAATCCCCAGTACCGGGATACCGCAATGGCCGCATACGATTGCCTCCGGTACGGTAGACATTCCTACAGCATCCGCCCCCAGAAGCCCTGCCATGCGGACCTCTGCCGGTGTCTCATAATTAGGGCCAGAGAACATCATATATACGCCCTCCTCCAGATGAATTCCATTTTCCTGTGCTTTTTCCTTCAGACGTGTTCTGAATCCTGCATCATATACGCAGCTCATATCCGGAAAACGGGGGCCATCCTCCTCAAAATTAGAGCCAATCAGAGGATTAGAACCGGAATAATTGATATGGTCTTTGATAACCATCAGTGTTCCCGGCTCATAGGACCGGTTTACGCCTCCGGCTGCATTGGTAAGAAGAACCTTTTTAACGCCCAGACGCTTCATAATCCGAATTGGAAGAGTGATCAGTCTCTGACTGTATCCCTCATAATAATGAACTCTGCCCTGCATGGCAATGACTCTCTTTCCCATGCACGTTCCCAGCACGAACTGTCCTGCATGGCCTGCCACTGTGGATACCGGAAAATCCGGGATATCATGGTAGGAAATCTTTACCGGATTTTCAATCTTATCCGCATAATCCCCCAGTCCGCTTCCCAGAATCATGCCGATTTCGGGCTCAAAATCCGTCTTTTCGCGGATGATGCGGACAGAATCCTCGATTATCTTTAATTCTCTTTCATTTGTCATGGATGGTGCGCCTCCCTTACCGATTCTCAATCTCCATCAGCATATTCACTCTTCTCTCATGTCTTCCGCCTTCAAATTCAGCGTCCAGCCATGCCTCGGTGATCATCTTTGCCATCTCGCTTCCCACTACTCTTGCGCCGAAGGAAGGACGTTGCTGTTATTGTGCATACGGGACAGCTTTGCGCTGTAGGGTTCGCTGCATACACAGGCGCGCACGCCCTTTACCTTATTAGCTGCCAGTGAAATGCCTACGCCGGTGCCGCAGATCACGATACCCAGATCTGCTTCTTTGGAAGCCACAGCCCGTCCTACCTTTTCACCATATACAGGGTAATCGCAGCTTTCTGTAGAATTGGTACCCAAATCAATAACCTCGTAGCCTTTTCCCTCTACAAACTCCTTAATAATATTTTTAAGCTCAATGGCTGTATGGTCGTTTCCCATTGCAATTTTCATTTTCATTTTCTCCTCATTCTCTCAAAAAATTCCTCCATCCGGTCAAGCCGGGAGGTCATGGACATAAGCAGCAGATCTGCCGCAGTAAGCGCTGCCATGGCTTCTGCCACCACAACTGCCCTTGGAACGATAATGGGATCGTGACGTCCATGGATCTCGATCTCCCGTTCTTTCCCGCTCCGGTCCACCGTGGACTGAGGCTGGGCAATGGACGGAGTAGGCTTAAAGGCCGCCCGTATTACAACCGGGCTGGAATCGCTCATCCCTCCCAGGACGCCACCGGAGTGATTGGTTCGCTTGGACGGGTGGCCCGCACTGTCAATGCAGAAGCTGTCGTTATTCTGTGAACCGGCGGATACTGCCGCCTCAAATCCGTCTCCGATCTCAACGCCTTTCACTGCTCCAATGGACATCATGGCTTTTGCCAGAGCCGCATCCAGCTTGTCAAACACCGGCTCTCCCACGCCTGCGGGAAGCCCCTCGATCACACACTCTACCACACCGCCGCAGGAATCCCTTCGAGCCATCATATCCTCTAAATAACTCTCTGCTTCCTTTGCCGCAATGTCATCAGGCATATAAAGACGGTTTTCCCACATTTTGGAAATCTCCATCCGGGACCGGTCGATGCTTACAGGGCCGATTGCGCTGGTATAAGCACAAACCCTTACCCCAAGGCGCTCCAGAAGCTTTGCGGCCACTGCTCCGGCTGCTACCCGGCCAATGGTCTCCCGTCCGGAGGAACGGCCGCCTCCTCTGTAATCCCTGAAGCCATACTTTTGATCAAAGGTGAAATCTGCATGACCGGGGCGGTATACATCCATGATATTGCTGTAATCGTGGGATCTCTGGTCTGTATTCCGCACCTCCAGGGCAATCGGCGTTCCGGTTGTCTTTCCTTCAAAGACGCCAGAAAGGATTTCCACCTGATCGCCCTCCTGTCTGGCTGTGGTAAAGCGGCTCTGCCCCGGCTTTCTCCGGTCTAAATATCTCTGAATATCTTCTTCATCTAAGGGCAGACCTGCCGGACAGCCGTCTATGACCACGCCAATGCCCTTTCCATGGGACTCTCCCCAGGTGCTGACGCGAAAAAGCGTCCCGTAAATTGAACCCGCCATGACTAATCTCCAATCTTTACAATCGCACAGCAGTTTGGTTCATTAACCGGAATGCTTCTTCCGCTCATGACCAGAAGTCCCTTCTCATAGTCTACCTTAAAGAAGGAAATGCTGCCGCTGTCATGGTTAATGGACGCAATATGCTTCCCATCCGGGAAAACAGCCACGTCCTTAGGATATTCGCCGCTGATCGGCAGGCAGCAGATCATGGAAAGAAGTCCTGTTTCCTCATCCCTGCTGTAGATACTTACCGTATTCTCTCCCGCATTGGTGCAGTAAACATACTTCTCATCCCAGGACATACGCATCGCGCAGGCTGCCGTAAGATTGCCCGGATTTTTCGTCGAGGTAGTAGAAATCGTCTGGATCTTCTCGATTACGGGAGCTCTGTCCCCTGTTTCATAAGTAAATACATCAATTACATTTTTAAGCTCGTACATCAGATAAAGGAAGCGTCCGTCCCTGCTGAACCGGAAATGTCTGGGCGCAGATTCCAGGTCGCAGCGGATGGCGTCTACCTGAACCATCTTCTGTTCCTTATCATTAAAGCGGTAAATCTTTACCTGATCCACTCCGTTATCCACACTGAGGACGTATTTATTGTCCGGCATCCGGCGGGTGCATGTCACGTGAGGGCGGAAATTACGCTCTGCCACGCTTCCGTATCCTTTATCATATACACCGTCCACGATCCCCCCTACGGAGCCGTCTTTGTTCAAGCTCAGGATCGTGGTCTTTCCGTCATGATAACCGGATACGAAGATAAACTTGTCCTCCAGATCGCTGCACAGATGACAGCCCCTCATTCCGCGGATGGGCGCGCTGTTTAAACGCGCCAGGGCGCCGTTCTGCAGGATCCGGAAAGACACCACTCCTTCATCGGCAATGGAATACAATGTCTTTCCATCGCTGGAGGCAATTACATAGGAAGAATTATTTACCTCCATCTCGCATCGCTCCTTAAACGTTCCCTTCTCCACATCTACGTCAAATACTGTGATTCCCTTTGCTTTCCCGGTATAGGAGTAGGATCCCACATATGCCATATATCTGCCGCTCATACCTGTATTTACCTCCTGAAAATAAGTCCGATTTTGTTAAAACCTATCATATCATAATTTTTATTATTTGTTAACCGCTAACTTTCAGAAAAGGTATTGACACCTGATTTATTTCATGTATAATGAAATTCGCCTTGTTTATTATTACTAAACTTTTTGATTATTTATATATTGGGTTAGTATTGCTAAACTTTTTGTATATTTTGCAGCCGTGCAGGGAGGAATTGTATGGATATCGGAAACAGACTGAAGGAGCTTCGTGTCTTAAAGGGACTGACTCAGGAGGAGCTGGCCGACCGCTCGGAGCTTTCCAAGGGGTTTATCTCTCAGCTGGAACGCAATCTGACCTCCCCCTCTATCGCTACTCTGATGGATATTCTCCAGTGTCTGGGAACTACCATCGGGGAGTTTTTTACGGAAGAGCCTGAGGAACAGATCGTATTCGGCACTCAGGACTACTTTGAAAAAGTAGATCCTGAATACAACAATGAAATCAAATGGATCATTCCCAATGCTCAGAAAAACACCATGGAACCCATTCTCTTAACGCTCAAAGCCGGCGGTTCTACCTACCCGGATACACCTCATGAGGGAGAAGAATTTGGCTATATTCTGAAGGGTTCTGTTTCCATCCATCTGGGAAAAAAGACATACCATGCCAAAAAGGGAGAATCCTTCTATTACACAGCAGATAAAAAACACTATCTTTCAAGCAAAAACGGCGCCATGCTCATCTGGGTAAGTTCACCTCCCAGTTTTTAATACGGCCTCCGTTGTAAAAAAGACAATGTTATGACCCACTTCACTTTATAAAGGAGAAAAGACAAATGAGCCAGCCATTGATTGATTTACAGCACATCTCAAAAAGCTTTGACGGCGAGCTGATCCTGGATGATCTGAATCTCTCCATCAGGGAAAACAGCTTCGTCACCTTACTTGGTCCCAGCGGCTGCGGAAAGACCACTACTCTGCGTATCCTGGGAGGCTTTACCAGTCCCGATACCGGAAGGGTTCTCTTTGATGGTCAGGATATCACAAAGCTTCCGCCCAACAAGCGGCAGTTAAATACGGTTTTTCAGAAATATGCCCTGTTTCCTCATATGAGCATTGCAGACAATATTGCCTTTGGCCTGAAAATAAAAAACAAGCCCAAAAGCTATATTGATGACAAAATCCGCTACGCATTAAAGCTGGTCAATCTCTCCGGCTACGAAAAGCGCGATGTAACCTCTCTCTCCGGCGGTCAGCAGCAGCGTATTGCCATTGCAAGAGCCATTGTAAACGAACCGAGAGTGCTGCTCCTTGACGAGCCTCTGGGCGCTCTGGATTTAAAGCTGCGCCAGGATATGCAGTATGAGCTGATCCGCCTGAAAAATGAGCTTGGCATCACTTTTATCTATGTAACCCACGATCAGGAAGAGGCTCTTACCATGTCAGACACCATTGTTGTTATGAACCAGGGCTATATCCAGCAGATGGGATCTCCGGAGCAGATCTACAATGAGCCGGAAAATGCCTTTGTAGCCGACTTTATCGGCGAAAGCAACATCGTCCACGGCATCATGCTTCAGGACGAGCTGGTTGAGATCTTCGGAGCAAAATTTGCCTGTGTGGATAAGGGCTTTGGCACAAATAAGCCAGTGGATGTCGTGATCCGTCCTGAAGATATCGACCTTGTAGAACCGGAAAAGGGCACGCTTGTCGGCACAGTGACCCATCTGATCTTCAAGGGTGTTCACTATGAGATGGAAGTTACTACCCCGGACGGCTTTGAGTGGCTGGTTCACTCCACTGATATGTTCCCCGTTGGAAAGCAGGTGGGAATCCATGTAGATCCCTTTGATATCCAGATCATGAACAAGCCTGCGTCTGAGGATGAGGAGGCGCTGGGAGTCGATGAATAAGGAAAAGAAATATCTCGATCTGGGGAAATCCCTTCTCTCCGGCCCCTATCTGGTCTGGATGACCGGTTTTACTATTATTCCTCTGCTCATGATTCTCTGGTATGGACTGACGGGACGTGACGGAGCTTTTACATTGGAAAATATCCTGTCAATCGCAGAACCGGATCATATGAAGGCTCTGGTGCTGTCTCTGGGTTTATCCCTGATCAGCACTCTGCTGTGCCTTTTTCTTGCATATCCTCTGGCTATGATTTTAAGAGGACGGGGAAATAAGGCCGGCAGCTTTATCGTATTTATTTTTATCCTCCCCATGTGGATGAATTTTCTGCTGAGAACCCTTGCATGGCAGACGCTTCTGGAGAAAAACGGCGTAATCAACGGAATCCTTTCCTTTTTCCATCTGCCCGGTATCTCCATTATCAATACTCCGGCAGCTATTGTACTGGGTATGGTATACAACTTCCTGCCCTTTATGGTTCTTCCGATTTATAATGTACTTGCCAAGATTGACGACAGCGTTATCAATGCGGCTCAGGATCTGGGAGCCAATACCTTCCAGACCTTTATAAAGATCTGGCTTCCTTTAAGCCTTCCGGGAGTCATCAGCGGAATCACCATGGTATTTGTGCCTTCTCTGACCACATTCGTTATCTCAGACCTCTTAGGCGGCAGCAAGATCCTTCTCATCGGAAATGTAATCGAGCAGGAGTTCACACGCGGAAGCAACTGGAACCAGGGAAGCGGTCTTTCCCTGGTGCTGATGATCTTTATTCTGATCAGCATGGCTATGATTGCCAAATATGACAAAAATGGAGAAGGGAGCGCATTCTGATGGTAAAAAGCAGAAAAATGATACGGAAGATCATTTCCGATTTCTATATGGTGCTTATCCTGATCTTTTTGTACGCACCCATCCTCACTATGATGGTATTGTCCTTTAACCAGTCCAAATCCAGAGCACGGTGGGGCGGTTTTACTCTTGACTGGTATCTGCAGATGTTTGACAGCCGCTCCATTATGAGCGCCCTGTCAACCACCCTGATTATTGCCTTTGTTTCAGCCCTTGCGGCAGCTGTTATCGGAACAGCGGCAGCTATTGCCATTCAGTCCATGAGGCTGGTTCCCAGGACAATTATTATGGGGATCACAAACATTCCCATGCTGAATGCAGATATCGTTACAGGCATTTCACTGATGCTGTCCTTTATTGCCTTTGGCGTATCATTAGGCTTTAAAACCGTGCTGATCGCTCATATCACCTTTAATATACCTTATGTGATTTTAAGCGTCATGCCCAAGCTGAAGCAGACGGACAAGAGTACCTATGAGGCAGCTCTGGATCTGGGAGCCCCCCCCCTTCAGGCATTTTTTAAAGTGGTCTTCCCGGATATTCTGCCCGGAGTGCTGTCCGGCTTCCTTTTATCCTTTACCATGTCTCTGGATGATTTTATTATCACCCATTTTACAAAGGGCGCAGGCATCAATACTTTGTCTACACTGATTTACAGCGAGGTACGCAGGGGCATTAAGCCATCCATGTATGCCCTTTCCACAGTCATTTTCCTGACTGTACTGATCCTTCTGCTGATCGTAAATTTCCGTTCCTTTAAGAAAAAGGACTGAAATAATTCATTACTATTAAAAAGGAGAGCGACCCATGAAACGAACACCCATCCTCCTCACAGCAGGAGCACTGGCTGCCTGATGACCGCAGGTCTTCTGACCGGCTGCGGCGGTTCCGGCAAAAATGGTTCTTCGGGAGATGACAACAAGCTTTATGTATACAACTGGGGCGAATATATTGATGAAAGCGTCATCGACGACTTTGAAAAGGAAACCGGTATTCAGGTGGTCTACGACGTATTTGAAACCAACGAAGAAATGTATCCTGTAATTGAAGCCGGAGGCGTAAGCTACGATGTGGTATGTCCCTCCGACTATATGATCCAGAAGATGATCGAAAACAACCTTCTGGCTGAAATCAACTTTGACAATATCCCCAATTACAAAGAAATCGGACAGGAATATCTGGATATATCCAAAGGTTTTGACCCGGAAAACAAATATTCCGTTCCCTACTGCTGGGGTACCATGGGAATCCTCTACAATACGCAGATGATCGAGGAGCTGGGCGTTCCTGCTCCCACCAAATGGGCCGATCTGTGGGATGAACGTCTGGAGGGAGAAATTCTCATGCAGAACAGCGTCCGTGACGCCTTTACCGTAGCTTTAAAGAGCCTTGGATATTCCTTAAATACCCAAAATCCTGATGAACTGCAGCAGGCAAAGGATGAGCTGATCCGCCAGAAGCCTCTGGTTCAGGCTTATGTAATTGATCAGGTAAGAGATAAGATGATCGGCGGAGAAGCAGCCGTGGGAGCCATCTACTCCGGAGAAATGCTCTATATCCAGAATGCAGTTAAGGAGCAGGAAGCTGATTTTACTCTGGAGTATGTAATTCCGGAGGACGGAACCAACTACTGGGTTGACTCCTGGGTCATTCCCGCCAATGCAGAGCACAAAGAAAATGCAGAAAAATGGATTGACTTTCTGTGCCGCCCCGATATCGCAAAGAAAAATTTTGAGTACATTACCTACGCCACTCCCAACAAAGGTGCCTATGAGCTGCTGGATGAGGAGCTGAAACAGAATAAAGCTCTGTTCCCGGATCTCTCCGCTCTCACCAACTGTGAAATCATACAGTACCCCGGCGAAGAAGCCGACGCCCTTTATAACGAGCTCTGGAAAGAGGTCAAGGCAAACTGACGGACTGCTGCGGCTGTCCCATCTACGCGTTTACTAATGGAGGATAAGAATGAAAAAGAAAACAGCTGTTTCACTGGGCATGCTCTCTCTGGCCCTTGCCGCCGGTCTTCTCACTGCCTGCGGTTCCGGCCAAAAAACCGGGGCTGAGGAAGGCTCCGGCGAAGACAACAAATTATATGTATACAACTGGGGGGAATACATTGACGAAAGCGTAATTGACGAATTTGAGGAAGAAACAGGAATCGAAGTCGTATACGACCTTTTTGAAACAAATGAAGAAATGTATCCCATCATAGAAGCGGGAGCGGTAAAGTACGATGTGATCTGTCCTTCCGACTATACCATCCAGCGTATGATCCAGAATAACCTGCTGGCTGAAATCAATTTTGACAATGTACCCAATATCAAAGAAATCGGCCCGGAATATATGGATATGGCAAAGGATTTTGATCCGGAGAACAAATATGCAGTTCCCTACTGCTGGGGTACGGAAGGAATCCTCTACAATAAGCAGCGCTTTGATGAGCTTGGCATCCCATATCCCACCAAATGGGCAGATCTGTGGAATCCTGAGTTAGAGGGCGAGATCCTGATGCACAATACCCTGCGCTATGCATTTATGGCCGCATTAAAGATCAAAGGCTACTCTTTGAATACCACAGACCCGGATCAGCTGGCTGAGGCCAGAGATATGCTCATTGAGCAGAAGCCCCTGGTTCAGGCCTATGTAATCGACCAGGTAAGGGACAAGATGATTAACGGCGAGGCAGCTGCTGCCATGCTTTATTCCGGTGATCTCCTTTATATTCAGGATACCGCAAAGGAGCAGGGTTCTGAATTTGATCTGGAGTATGTGCTTCCCGAAGAGGGAACCTCCTACTGGATCGATTGCTGGGTCATCCCTGCCAATGCAGAGCACAAGGAAAATGCCGAGAAATGGATTAACTTCCTGTGCCGCCCTGACATTGCAAAGAAGAACTTTGAATACATTACCTACGCTACCCCTAACAAGGGCGCCTTTGAGCTGCTGGACGAGGAGCTGCAGAATAACAAGGCTGTGTTCCCGGATCTTTCCCAGCTGAAAAACAGCGAGAGCGTTCAGTATCTGGGCGAGGAAGTAAATGATATGTACAATGAGATGTGGAAGCAGGTAAAGGCAAACTAAACAGCTGTCTGTGAAAGAGCCGGGCATATCATCAGTGGACAAAATGAATCATGGTTTGCTTGTCAATCCTTTTCTTCTATGATACACTGAAGAGGTAGCAGTTCCCGTTTTTCAGGCAGACGGGAAAGAAAACCGTAAGGGGGAATGTTTGTTTTGAAAATACAGGAATCCGCTGAAAACTACCTGGAAACGATCTATATGCTGAGCCGCCATAAACCCTATGTCCGCTCCATTGATATTGCAAATGAACTGAGTTTTTCAAAGCCCAGTGTCAGCGTAGCTATGAAAAACCTGAGGGAAAACGGCTATATCCGCATGGATGAACAGGGTCACATCACACTTACTGAGACTGGACAGTCCATTGCTGACGTTATGTACGAAACGCCAATATTCTTTTGTCCAACTGGCTGATCTATCTGGGTGTGGATCCTCAGACAGCTGCAGAGGATGCCTGCCGTATGGAGCATGTAATCAGTCCGGAAAGCTTTGAAGCAATTAAGAAACATATTACCCAGGGAAATGAGCTTCCAAAGGAGCTTAAAGAGGAATCTATTCATGCTTAAAGACCTTGTAAAAAGCTGCCGCTCCTATCGGCGGTTCTATGAAGATATATCCATTCCGCAGGAAGAGCTGACAGATATGATCGATACGGTGCGCCTTACAGGCTGCACAGCCAACTGTCAGCCCCTAAAATACCGCATCATCCGTACTCCGGAGGAATGCGCGGCAATTTTTCCCAGTCTTTCCTGGGCAGGCGCCCTGAAAGACTGGGACGGACCGGAAAAGGGAGAACGGCCCTCTGCCTATATCGTCATTCTCTGTGATCTGACTGTGGCCAAAATAAACAGTGGGATGAGGAATCGCCGCCCAGACGCTCATGCTGGCAGCTGCAGAAAAGGGCTATGGCGGCTGCATGATCGGAAGCTGCAGGCGCAGTGAGATTCTGTCCATTTTAAAGCTTAATCCGGAAAACTATTCTGTGGGCCTGGTTCTGGCCCTGGGAAAACCCAAAGAAGAGGTCCGGCTTGTACCTGTAGGGGACGATGGAAGCACAACGTACTACAGGGATGAAAATCAGGTGCATTATGTTCCCAAGAGAAGTCTGGAGGATGTGCTGGTTTGATTTCTTCCGTTTTACAGAGATAAATTCTGCTTTTGACATTTTCATATGACACCTAAAAAGGACGCCGTTCTGCCTGAGCAGATGCGTCCTTTTTTCATTCCATTATATCGTTTTTATCTACCAATCAGCTTCATAAACAAAGGAATCTGTCTATATAATTATCCCTTCAGAGCCCTCATGGCATTCAAAATCGCGATCACGGACACTCCCACATCCGCAAACACAGCTTCCCACATATTAGCCACGCCAAAGGCTCCCATCGCCAGAACGATCAATTTCACGCCCAGGGCAAAGACGATATTCTGCATCACAATTCGGAGTGTTTTACGGGAAATACGGACAACGGCTGCAATCTTTCTGGGATCATCATCCATAAGGACAATATCAGCCGCCTCGATAGCTGCGTCCGATCCCATGCTTCCCATAGCGATTCCCACATCTGCACGGGAGAGCACCGGGGCATCATTGATGCCGTCGCCTACAAAGACCAGCTTCTCCTTTCCCTTGCATTCTGCCAGCAGTTTTTCTACCATATCTACCTTGTCGCCGGGAAGGAGTTCTGCATGAACCTCATCCAGGCCGATTTCCTTTGCCACTGCTTCCCCGGTTTCCTTTCGGTCTCCGGTAAGCATCACTGTCTTTGCAGCACCGGCCTTTTTAAGATCGCGTATTGCTTCTGGAATGCCTTCTTTTATTACATCGGAAATAAGAATGGAACCCAGAAAATTTCCTTCCTCTGCCAGATAAACCACCGTTCCCACGCCCGGACATGGCTTATAGGCAATATTTTCCTTCTTCATCAGACGGTCATTTCCTGCCAGCACAGTGCGTCCATCTGCCTTCACACGGATCCATGACCGGGAATCTCCTCCGCATCTGCGATCCGCGTATGCTCAAAAGAATGCCCCCAAGCTTCACGGATAGACCTGGAAACAGGATGGTCAGAGGAGCTTTCTGCCAAGGCTGCCAGTTCTAACAGAGCCAACTGGGAAGCCGACCAGCCGTCAGCTTTATCTGTATCCTGCCTTTTCTCTATTGTTTCCTGAGCCGCATCTCCGGACGGATAAATGCCTGTCACCTTAAATTCTCCCTTAGTAAGGGTTCCCGTCTTGTCAAATACCACTGTATGGACATTTGCAAGAGCCTCCAGATAATTACTTCCCTTTACCAATACACCTTTTTTAGAAGCCGCTCCGATTCCGGAAAAGAAGCTCATGGGAACGGAAATGACCAGTGCACAGGGACAGGAAATCACCAGGAAAGTACAGGCTCTGCGTATCCCTTCGCTCCATGTCTGTCCAAAAAACAGCGGAGGAAGAATAGCAAGAACTACTGCCGCAATCACCACAACTGGGGTATAATACCTTGCAAACCGGGTAATAAAGTTCTCCACCGGCGCCTTTTTGCTGCTGGCATTCTCTACCAGTTCCAGAATACGTGCTACTGTGGAATCGTCAAATTCTTTCGTAACCTCTACCCGCAGCAGTCCGCTTCCATTGACGCATCCACTGATCATCTCATCTCCTGCTCTGACTCTTCTCGGGACGGACTCTCCTGTAAGAGCAGATGTATCGATCATGGAGTCTCCGGAAATAACCCTTCCGTCCAGAGGGATCCTCTCTCCGGCCTTTATGACAATTATATCCCCCACTGATACATCATCCGGATCCACCTGCTTTAGCTGTCCGTCTTCTTCAATATTGGCATACTCCGGGCAAATATCCATCAGGTCTGAGATTGACTGGCGGGAACGGTTTACGGCATAATTCTGAAACAGCTCCCCTACCTGATAAAACAGCATCACCGCAACTGCTTCTGAGTACTGTTGTACCGCAAATGCTCCTACTGTAGCCAGAGCCATCAGAAAGTTTTCATCAAACACCTGTCCGTTTCTGATATTGCGCAGAGCCCGGTAAATAATATCCCATCCGATGAAAAAATAGGGGATCAGATACAGCGCCGGCCATACCGGGCTTTTCTCCCCAAACGGCAGAAGTCCCAAATGCTCTGTTACTGTCAGGGCAATATAGATTCCAAAGGTTCCAAGGATACGTATAAGCATACGCTTCTGCTTTACTGTCATGTTCCGTTATTCCTCCTGATGCATCATTCTCAACGGCTCTACATCTGAATTGTACAGTCCGGCTCTACTTTTCTGCATACAGACTGCACTTCCTCCATAATCTCATCAAAACGGCTGTCATCCGCTTCAATCGTCATCTTCTGAGTCATAAAGCTCACATTGGCATCCCTTACCCCGTCAATCTTTTTAATGGCGTTTTCCATCTTTGCAGCACAGTTCGCACAGTCTAAATTAGTTAATTTGAATTTCTTTTTCATGTTCTTATTTTCCTCCATTTTTATATTCTTACTCTGATATATGATCCATACCCTGACTGAGTATGGTCTTTACATGGCTGTCTGCCAGAGAATAAAATACGGCCTTTCCTTCCCGCCGGTTCTTCACCAGACGGTTCTGCTTTAAAATCCTAAGCTGATGGGAAATAGCGGACTGATTCATGTTTAAAAGCTGGGCAATATCGCACACGCACATCTCTGATTCAAACAATACATACAAAATCTTAATCCGTGTGGAATCGCCAAACACCTTAAAAATCTCCGCCAGATCGTACAGCTGATCCTCATCCGGCATCTTATCAGTCACGGACTTTACCACATCCTCATGAACCTGATAAAAATCACAGCACTCTACATCATTTAATGCCATTTTTTTCCTCCTCTCCTTCGGCCGCTTAATATATGAATAAATGTTCATATGTTTATATAAACAGTATAGTTCTTTTTTTCTGAATGTCAATAGTTAAATTTAAAAAATAAAAAAGCAGTGCCCTGAGATCTCATTTCTCAAAAGGCACTGCCTCAAATTTTAAAATATTACTGTTTTTCTTCTTCCGCAACCTGGATTCCCAGCTCTTCCAGCTGTTTTCCATCTACAGGAGCAGGAGCTTCCGTCATCAGACAGGATGCGTCCTTCACCTTAGGGAAGGCAATCACATCACGGATGCTGTCTGCGCCTACCATCAGCATAACCATACGGTCAAGGCCGTATGCCAGACCTGCATGAGGCGGAACACCGTACTTGAATGCCTTTAACAGGAAGCCGAACTGTTCCTGTGCACGCTCAGGAGTAAAGCCCAGAACCTCAAACATCTTTGACTGGATATCGGCCTGATGGATACGGACAGAACCGCCGCCCATTTCCACGCCGTTTAATACGATATCGTATGCCTTTGCACGGACACGGCCTGGATCAGAGTCAAGGTACTGCAGATCCTCCTCCATCGGCATGGTAAATGGATGATGCATTGCCACATAGCGGTCCTCTTCCTCAGAATACTCAAGAAGCGGGAACTCAGTTACCCACAGGAACTTAAAGTCATCTTTTTTCAGCAGATCCAGCTGTCTTGCCAGCTCCAGACGCAGGTTGCCCAACACGTCGAATACAACCTTGTCCTTATCTGCTGCAAAGAGAAGGAGATCGCCCGCTTTTCCGTCCATGGCAGCGATCAGGGCAACCATTTCCTCTTCCTTCATAAACTTTGCAAAGGAAGACTTAAAGGTGCCGTCCTCATTGATGGCAATGTATGCAAGACCCTTTGCCCCAAAGCCCTTTGCATACTCTACCAGAGCGTCGATTTTCTTTCTAGGCATATGGCCCTGGCCCTCAGCATTGATACCGCGGACAGAACCGCCATTTTCCAGAGCGCCCTTAAATACCACAAATTCGCAGTCCTTCACAACCTCGGAAACATTCTTTAATTCCATTCCAAAGCGCAGATCCGGCTTGTCGGAACCGAAGCGGTCCATCGCCTCTCTCCATGTCATGCGCTGGATGGGAAGCTGCAGCTCATAACCGCAGATTTCCTTAAAGAGCTTCTGTAAGAGACGCTCATTTACATCCAGAACATCATCTACATCCACAAAGGACAGCTCCATATCGATCTGTGTAAATTCCGGCTGGCGGTCTGCACGCAGATCCTCGTCGCGGTAGCAGCGGGCCAGCTGGAAATAGCGGTCATAGCCGGATACCATTAACAGCTGCTTAAACAGCTGGGGAGACTGGGGCAGAGCATAGAAAGAACCGGGATGCACACGGCTGGGAACCAGGTAATCTCTTGCGCCTTCAGGGGTGCTCTTAATCAGAGTAGGAGTCTCAATCTCAAGGAAGCCCTCTTCTGCCAGAAATGCTCTTGTGAGAGTTGCCACGCGGCTGCGGGTAATCAGATTGTGCTGGATATCAGGCCGTCTCAAATCAAGGAAACGGTACTCCAGACGCAGCTCTTCCTTTGTCTTGCTCTTCTCCTCAATAGGGAATGGCGGTGTCTCAGACTCAGCCAGGATCCGCAGGGAATTGGCACGGATCTCGATGGCTCCTGTAGCCAGATTTTCATTTACAGCGCCGGAACGGGCCTCTACGCGGCCTTCTACTGCCACTACAAACTCGCTTCTTAACTTCTCAGCCTTTGCGAAGTTCTCAGCGCCGCAGTCATTTTCCTCGAAAATCAGCTGTAAAATACCGGAACGGTCTCTTAAGTCTACGAAAATAATGCCGCCTTTATTTCTGCTCTTCTGAACCCAGCCCATAACGGTGACATTTTCACCGATCTGCGCTGCAGTTACCTCTGTACATCTGTGGGTACGCTTCAACCCAGCCATTGATTCTGCCATGATTATTCTCCTTTATCATCGTAAAGATTTATCGCATTCGCGCATTTTCGCCCTTAATGCTTCAGGCTCTCTCTGTAAAACTCCTTAAACTCTCCATAGCCCTCTTTGCCAAGCTGCTCCTTCTGGAACTTCTTGTTTTTATTCATCTGGCTACCAGCACCTGAACGCCGTTCTTTCTCTCCTCCATGGCCTCACGAATCACTGCTGCCAGAGCTGCGGAATCG
>ENA-OPYY01000196-OPYY01000196.1-human-gut-metagenome-genome-assembly--contig:-NODE-196-length-25106-cov-1.559390_pt1 | contig 25106 bp, 31 predicted proteins | sample MGYA00242472_ERZ504481 | MGnify/ENA primary metagenome ERZ504481 (study PRJEB26092, sample SAMD00036265) | human gut metagenome | host: Homo sapiens | study: EMG produced TPA metagenomics assembly of...
TTTTCGTTATTGTTTTGTTGTTCTCAACAGCAACTTTTATATCTTATCATAAGCAACTGTATCTGTCAACAACTTTTTTTAACTTTTTTCAAAGTCATTTCCACTGTTTTCGCAGTGGAACTATAATATAGCATTTTACCGTTTAAATGTCAAGGGAATTTGTTCCATTTTTTTTAACAATTTTTAACGGAAGTTTACGCCCAAGCCCAAACCACAATATATGCGCATTTTACAAACATATTCCTATATATAGTGATTTAAAAAACAGAGCCGATCGCAGCATAAACTTGCTGTTTACGCTTGAATTATTTAAATTGAAGATATTATTATGTGAATATATTAAATATGCGCTTCCGTAAATATACGGCAGCGCACAAATATACAGCCTTTATTAAAAATTTCCTCTTATAAAACCGCTGAACAGAAAATCCAGGGGATTGTATTGATACAGAAACGAAAGCCAGCTGCTGGCGCGAATCTGCTGTTCAAGAATCAGTCCTATGGGTGCGGCTTCAAAAAATTTCAGCACTATGCCTGCAATCCATAAAATCAAAAGCCCCTGAGCCAATCCCAGAAAGCTCCCGCCAGCTGATTTAAACCGCATATAATGGGAAGTCTCGCAATCAGATCCAGCCAGTAAATCAAAAAACGAATCAGGACATAACTTAAAATAAAAATAAGCACACTGCAGACAACATGGATTGCCATATCAGCCAGACATGCTGTAATATATTCTGCAAACTGCTCCACTCCCAAAATATTGTAAAACTCGCTGTTATTATTTTCTATCAGCATATCCTTTATAAACTGGGGCAATTTCAATCCTTCAATGACTGTTCTCTGAGAGGCTGGCGCCTGTATGTTGTCCTTCCCCGATTCATTCCAACCGGATATTGTCAAAATAATCTCGGCTGCCCGGCTGTGGATCTGAGGATTGCTCTCAATAAATTCTGTCACTGATGGCGTGACTATCTTCACAAGACAAATGGTAAGTACCAGTGCGCCCACTGAAACGCATTGTCTCAAAAATCCTCTATGATGGCCATATAAAACCATTCCTATCAAAAATACGGCTGCCGCAATGGGCAGCCAGTGTTCCATTATCATGCCTTACTTCTTTCGGTCTTTATTATTTAAGTATCCAGGTTTGGATGGCAGCTGCCACTCCGTCCTGCTCATTTGTAAGTGTTACCTCATCTGCAGCAGCCTTAACATGGTCAGAAGCATTTCCCATAGCAACCCCAGTTCCAGCCGCTTTCAGCATGGAAATATCATTTTCACCATCTCCAAAAGCCATTGTTTCTTCCCTGGGGATACCAAGATGATCTGCCAGCCACAAGAGTGCATTTCCCTTGGTCGCCGCCTCTGCATTTATCTCCAGATTATTATACATGGAGGAGCTGATTGCAAGGCCTTCAACAGAAGACAGCTCTTCACGCAAAATCTCTTTGTCTGAAAGATCTGCCAGAAAAACGTTTATCTTTTCAGCACAGTTTTTTGTTTCAACCATATACTGATAAATATCCGGCACCACATCTCTGGTAGCTCTCACCAATTTCTGAACAGCCGGACTGATTCCAAATTCTTCCATATGTTCAAAAAAACTGGATTGTGTAATACCGCGTCCCTGTACATATGGGTCATACATCACATGGTATTGTCTGACTATGTCCAAAATCTGAAAGTGCCTGTTCATTAGAAAGAACGCACTGGCTTAACCGCCTTCCGGTTTCCAGATCCACCACTGCACCGCCATTGGTCGTAATGGCATAACGAACTCCAGGGATCGCACAAAGCTCCTTTGGAACCCCATCTGCCGGGCGTCCAGTAGCTGGTACAACCTGTATGCCCCGACGGGCACATTCCGCCAGAGCCTGTATATTATTTTCCGACAGCTGTTTCTGATCATCTAAAAGTGTACCATCCAGATCAAGGGCAATCAAACGAATCTGTTTCTTCATATAAAATGCTCCTCTTTCAGAATAAGAAGTCCTGCTTTGTCATATTTGGAAGAGAAAAGCCCTGTCATTTTTTTGAATAATGACGGATTTTCTGCCTTATCTGCCGCCTCTTCGATCAGCGCTTCTGCAGCAGCCTTTGTCAGCTTTTCCCCATCCTCTTCCATAATTTCGATTCGTTCATAAAGAGCCAGCATGCTCTTGCCTGAAATACTGCAGTCAATACTGCCGGCATATTCACAGGCATATTTTGCAAACTCATCAATATCCATTTCCTGCTCAGGTTCTTCCAAACAGGCTCTTTCTCAGTCTGTACCGGAGGTTCGGGAACCAGAGGAATTACCTGTCTGCGTTTCGCCGCAGCCGGCTTAGCTGCCTGTACAGCCTCTCTTGTTTCTCCAGCTTTTTCGGATGGTGCTGCCGGCCTCTTCTCTTCTTCCGTTTCAGAAGGGTGAAAAGCTGCCTGATACGCAGGACGGGACGGAAGAACATTTCCCTTCGTCTCTATCGCTTCCTGCTCAACCATCTTTTTCATGCGGACAGGTGCCGCAGATGCAGGAGCTTCATGAAGCCTCACCGCACGAACCGGACGGTTATCCGGCTCTGCTTCTTTCTCCTGCTCCTTCACAGAGGTCCCAATGCACTCAAACCTCTTAGCCAGTCCCGGATAGGTTTTGTGGAGCTCCTCCAAACGCTCTGCGGTATCGATCAGCACCACACTCATACCGGTTTCATCTCTTGCCATAAGCTGATTGAGCTCCTGAAGAATCAACTCATTCATATCTCCGGCCTGTTCGATAATCAGGTCTTTTCCCGTAAGCTTGTCTGACAGAGTAAAAATTCCTCTGTTATTTAAACGGGCTCCTGTAATCTTTGCAGCCTGATTTTTAGCGCCTGTTTCCTGATGAATCCGTTTTAATGTCTTTACCGCCAGCTCAAAACCCTTTTCCGGTTCATCTGCCTCAATCATCAAATGATTTGATCCGCTATACATCGGTCCTTTTTTCAAATGACGTATATCCGCCAGCACCTGTGTCTGGGCCGCCTGAGTTTCCTCGCTGTATCCATGCTCCTCTGCCAGCCGGGACATTTCCTTCGCAAGATCCTCCTGAGCTTCGGCCTCGTGAGCTGTGCACGGAGGGTTTCGTCTTCTTTTGATGAGCCGGAAACAACTTCCGGCTCAGAAGACACCTCCGGCTCACTGTCCGCTTCTGATTCTTCTTCCTCACAGGACAGCTCCTGTTCCTCTTCAGGCTCCTGTACAGCATTGGAAAAGGCTTCTTCTTCCCCTGTTTCTTCGTCGTCAAACACCGTCTCTGGCTGCTCCTCTAAAACTTTCTCTTCCGGTTCAGGCTCTTTTGTATAGGCTGCTTCCTGCTGATACACATAAGCATCCTCTGCTTCCTGCTCTGCCTGTGCATCTTCCTCATCAATCGGAAGAACCATAGGCTTTTTCTTATTATATTCTGTTTCTACAGCCTTCAATCGGGCCTCATATTTATCCTTATTTTCCACCAGATCCATCTGATAGTCTGTAAGGGGAGCATACTGAACCTTTAAGTCAATCGCCTTGTCTACATATTTTCCTGTCCCAAACATAAGCATAATCTTGTCACAGGTCATCACACAAAGCTGCTCCATATGGGCCGCATTATAAAGCTCTGCCAGCTCATAAAGCCATTTCTCATCCAGTTCTACATTGCAGTACTGCTCCAGAGTATGGATCAGCTGCTCTACCGGCGCTCCCTTAGCTCCCAAAATCAAATAGCGCAGAATGTACTGTCTGGGGTCTTCCGGAGCCAGCTCACAAAATTCCCGGTAATAATCCTCTGCCTCATCCGGACTTCCTTCTTTAATTGCCAGCTCGGCCAGCTTGTACAGAAGGCGCTTTCCCATAGGGGCCCGTTCAAAAGCCAGAAGGAGAATATCCTTTGCTTCCTGATATTCTCCATTTTTTTCATAAACCCCGGAAACCATAGACAGGATATTGATATTGCGAACTCTTCTCCAGTCAATGGTATCCGCGATCTTCATCGCTGTCTCAAAATCTTCTGAGGCAATTTTCTTCTTAATCTGATCAATCCTTAAATTAAACTCATATTTATCCATCTTATGCATCTCCCTGCCGTAAGCGGCATTTTAAAGCTCGGTCCTTCCTTCCAGCGCCCGAAGCAGCGTTACCTCGTCGATGTATTCCAGATCTCCGCCTACGGGCACACCGCTGGCGATCCGTGTAACTCTGATCCCGGTCGGCTTGATCAGCTTGCTGATATACATTGCTGTCGTTTCGCCTTCCAGACTGGAATTGGTTGCAATAATAACTTCCTCCACATCCGACTGAAGGCGCTGCATTAACTCCTTCAGCTTAATATCATTCAGGGCCAATCCCCAGCATGGGAGAAATCGCTCCATGGAGCACATGATAGACTCCGTTATATTTGCCGGTTTTCTCATAAGCCGCCAGGTCGCGGGTGTTTTCTACTACCATAATCGTACTGTGGTCGCGTTTTGTACTGCTGCAGATTGGACAAAGCTCCTTGTCTGTGAGCGTAAAGCACTCTTTGCAGTAGCGGACATTATTTCTGGCGCCGGTCATGGCTCCTGCCAGCTGTTCTACCTGCTCCTTAGGCATATTTATGATATGAAACGCAAGTCTTTGAGCAGATTTTGCGCCTACTCCGGGGAGCTTGGACAATTCTTCGATCAGTCTGCTGATCTGACTGCTGTAATAATCCATTAGAAAGGAAAGCCTCCGCCTAAAGCACCGCCCAGTCCTCCGGTCAGTCTGGACATGGCCTCTGCACTGTCGGCCTCCATCTGGCGGAAGGCCTCATTGGTAGCTGCCACGATCAGATCCTGAAGCATCTCAATATCATCCGGATCCACTACCTCTTCTGCCAGCTTAATAGAAACTACTTCCTTTTTGCCGGAAACCGTTACTGTTACCGCTCCGCCGCCTGCTGCTGCTGTATATTCCTTTTCCTCTAATGCCTTTGTTGTCTCTTCCATCTGGCGCTGCATACGCTGTGCCTGCTTCATAAGATTATTCATATTTCCCGGCATACCGCCCGGGAATCCGCCACGTTTTGCCATGGTGATGTTCCTCCTCTTTCTGTCTGGCCTTTACAGGCCTGTTTTATATGAAAATATATCAGTCTTCGTAAGTAATATCCATATGGATCTTTTCTTCCAGATCCTCTTTTGTAACGTAAATAGTATCCAGACGTTCACCCCGGCCTGCCAGTCTTGTTTTAAAATAAATGGATTTGCCGTAGGCAGCCTCTACTTTCCGCTCCAATTCTCCAATCACCGTAGGGCGCTTGCCCATATCATAGCTCATAGGGTCTAAAAATACAATGGTAAGACAGCCTTCCCCTCCGGGTTCTACTACGGTATCCCGCAGATAGGATCTGGCTCCGCCGCCGATGCTGCGGACAATTTTGGCCCATTCATTGCGTATGAGGTTTAAATCCTCCAGCTGCGCTTTGGGAAGGGAAATGGTTTCTGCCGCTGAACCCATTGAAATTCCGGCAGACGTCTGTCCCGAATCACCGGAAGGGGACTGCTGCAAACTGCCTGCAGGATCGGAGCCGGCTGACGGCTGCCCCGGAAGGCCACAAGTTCCAAAGGCAGCCATACTGCCTGCCGCTCCATAAGTCCCCTGGCCTGCGCTGATTCCTCTGGCCTCTATATCCTCTAACTGTTCCTCCAGCTGATGAATCCTCTGTAAAACAGAATCCAGATCCGGCTCCATAGCCGGGTGTGTCAGACGGATCAAAGCGACTTCCAGCAAAACACGTTTCTGGCTGGCATAGCGCAGCTGGCTGGACAAATCTGAAAATACCCGTATATAGCGCATAAGGGTATTTCCGTCTGTCTTAACAGCATCTGCCTTCAGCTGCTTTAGATTCTCTTCCGACAGATCCACTAACCCCTCCGGATCATCTGCACTCTGAACCAGAAGAAGATTTCGCAGATACCAGATGAAATCTGTAACAAACTGTCCCAGCTCCCGGCCCTGAATTACAATTTCTTCCAGTTCTGTGATGCAGTCGCGGGTTCTCCCATCTGCAACCGCATTGAACATACGGCTGAATACGCTGGAATCCACTGCCCCCAGAACCTCAAGGGCATTTTCATAAGTCAGAAGTTTGCCGTAATGGAAGGCAACACACTGATCAAGCAGGCTTAAGCCGTCTCGCAAAGAGCCATCAGCAGCCTTTGCAATATACATTAGCGCCTTATCTTCTGCCTGGATCTGCTCTGCCTGAGTCAGCTCTCTTAACCGGTCTGCAATGGTTTCCAGAGAAATGCGCTTAAAATCATATCTCTGGCATCGGGATAAAATCGTAATAGGAATCTTATGAACCTCTGTAGTCGCCAGAATAAAAATCACATAAGCCGGCGGCTCCTCCAATGTTTTTAACAAAGCATTGAAGGCTCCAATGGAAAGCATGTGAACCTCATCAATGATGTAAACTCTGTATTTTCCCTCTGTCGGCGGATACTGTACCTGTTCCCTGATATCCCGGATATTTTCCACGCCATTGTTAGAAGCCGCATCAATCTCCACCACATTCATAGAGCTTCCCTCTAAAATGGCGCGGCAGGAAGCACACTGGTTGCATGGACTTCCATCAATCGGATGCTCACAGTTTACTGCTCTGGCATAGATTTTTGCAATACTGGTTTTTCCCGTACCTCTGGTTCCGCAGAACAGATAGGCATGACCGATCCGATCTGAAGTAATCTGATTTTTTAGTGTCTGTACTACCGGATCCTGGCCCTTAACATCCTCAAAGGACACCGGCCGCCATTTCCGGTATAAAGCCATATATGACATAGGGCCTGCTCCTTATTCGTCTCCGAAACTGATCCCGACCATTTTTGCCTCCTTTATCATGGAGCATCCAGGATCCACGGTCTTTAATTTACCTGCCACCTCAGAGAGAGGCACCTTGGTAATCTCATTATTTTTTAAAGCCACCATATAGCCATATTCCTCATCTGCAATCAGTCTGGCTGCAGCCGCACCCAGTCTGGTAGCAAGCACACGGTCGTAAGGACAAGGTTCTCCTCCTCGCTGCATATGTCCTGGAACAGTGACGCGGACCTCGCTTCCTGTCACCTCCTGGATTCTTGCTCCAATCTCATAGGCAACCGACGGATAAACCACTCCGTTCTTTTTCTTTTCCTTTAATTCCTTTTTCGTCATGCCGGCATCTTCTTTTGAAATAGCCCCCTCTGCCACTGCCAGAATAGAAAAACGCTTGCCTGCTTTGGAACGCTTTGTGATCGCATCGCAGACTACGTTGATATCATATGGGATTTCAGGAAGAAGGATAATGTCGGCTCCGCCAGAAATGCCTGCATAAAGGGTAAGCCAGCCTACCTTATGCCCCATAACCTCTACAATAAATACACGGCCATGGGAAGCGGCTGTGGTATGGATACAGTCAATGGCATTGGTCGCAATCTCCACTGCACTGTGAAATCCGAAGGTCATATCCGTTCCCCAGAGATCATTATCAATGGTTTTGGGCAGGGAAACCACGTTAAGGCCCTCCTCGCTGAGGAGATTGGCTGTTTTCTGGCTTCCGTTTCCGCCGAGAACAACCAGACAGCTGAGTTTCAGCTTTCTATAGGTATGCTTCATAGATTCTACCTTATCCAGACCATTCTCATCCGGCACACGCATCTGCTTAAAAGGCTGGCGGGAAGTTCCCAGGATCGTTCCGCCTGAGTGAGAATACCGGAAAAATCGGATGGCTTCATAATATGGTAATCTGCATACATCAGCCCCTTATAACCGTCCTCAAAACCAATGATCTCTACATCATCCAGCATATTATATAAGGATTTTGCCACACCGCGCATAGTAGCGTTTAATGCCTGGCAGTCGCCACCGCTGGTTAAGATTCCTATTCTTCTCATATTGCGTTCCTCCATTTCAGAGTGTCAGACTCTGCATACCGGCCGTGTGGGCACTGATACGCAGGAATGGTTATATTATACCCATTTTGTAATTATAGCGCAAAGGGAATATTGGGGCAAGTGTAAAATAAAAACGAAAAAGGCCTGAGAATACACCGCCAGATCCGCGCTGCTTTTTCTCAGGTCTCATATATTCATTATAAAATCCACGCACCTTGCTTTGTGCAGGCATCACGGACGTTACTCATGCAGTTAGCTCGATCCAGGCTGCCTTACGGCACACGAGAGCTTCTGCTTAGTGCTGCTACATTCCTGTCCTGACACGGTTCACAGATTCCCGTTGCGTAAGACCCAAACGTCAACGCCACTTACATAAGGCAGCTCCGCAATGTTCTGCCCGAGGCAAGGTATCACCCCTGCTGGAGCGGATTGCAGGTACAGGGCACCGCTATCTCCCCGGCTGCGTGGAAAGCTTATGACTGGGTTATAAATGAATTGCCTATTTAGTATAGCGTTGGGGGGCGGGTTTGTCAAGGAGATTTAAGCCTCATCCCACAAACCCGGCCGCCCGGATCACCCGAAACACCTGCTCCACCGTATCCGCCATATTGGATGCGGCCGTTTCCAGATCCATGGCCTCCTCTAAGGACACAACGGAGCGGAGAATGGGGAAAAAGGCATCAATTCCGGCACTGTTGCAGGCAGCTGCATCTCTGGTTACAGCACCCGCAAAAGCCAAAACCGGCTTTCCAAAGGTTTTGGCAAGACGGGCAACACCCTCCGGCGCTTTTCCCATAGCAGTCTGAGCGTCCATGCGTCCCTCTCCTGTAATTACAATATCCGCATCCTTAATATAATCTGCCAGCCGGGTTTCCTCTAATACCAGCTTAATCCCGGATTCCAGCACTGCATTTGTAAACGAAAGGAATGCAAATCCCAGACCACCTGCCGCTCCCGTTCCCGGCTGATTGGGATCTGCTTTCGGGAAGGACTGACGGGCCAGAAGGGCATACCGCTCCAGCCACCGGTCCATCTGGCGGATCATCTCCGGATCAGCCCCCTTCTGAGGGCCGTAAACTGCACTGCAGCCAAGATCACCGCAAAGCTTATTGGTTACATCGCAGGCAATATAGAACTGGCAGTCTGCAAGTTCCGGAAGCACATTTTCTCCGGAAACGGTTTTTAAAAGCTCCAGTCCCCGCGCGCCATAGGGTACCTGTTTTCCTTCTTCATCCAGAAAATCATAACCCAGCGCCTGAAGCATTCCCACACCGCCGTCATTGGTTGCACTTCCGCCGATTCCCATGATAAAACGCCGGCAGCCTTTGTCCATGGCATCCCGTATCATTTCACCAACTCCATAGGTTGTAGTATAAAGAGGATTTCTCTTTTCCGGAGGCACTAATGTAATGCCCGCAGCCTGGGACATCTCCATAATAGCCGTCTGTGTGCTTTCAATCATGCCATAACGTGCTGTAACGGGTTCTCCCAAAGGGCCGGTTACGGAAATTTCGTGAATCACCCCATTCATTCCTGCTGCCAGGGCATCTACAGTCCCCTCTCCTCCATCCGCAAGAGGACGCACCTCTACCTGAGCGTCAGGATAAACACGATGAATTCCTGTCCGGATCGCATTTCCCGCCTCCATAGATGAAAGACTTCCTTTAAATGAATCAATTGCAATTGTTACCTTCATATGAACTTCCTCCTTTACGGACCTGAATTTTCTGTTTTAATCTCTGTTTTCTCTTCTATTGTAGCTGTAAAACAGGAAAATAGATATGTTATATATACTGATTTTATGTTATAATTTGCTTTATAATATATTATCAGTAACAATATGGCAGAAATTACAGAAACATTCAAAGAAAGGAACGGCCATGGCACAAACAAACTGCGAATCCTGCATGAATTATGAATACAACGAAGATTACGACTGCTATATCTGTACAAAGGATTTGGATGAGGATGAAATGATCCGGTTTATCCGGGGAGAATTCAAAGACTGTCCTTACTATCGATTTGGAGACGAGTACCAGATTGTAAAAGAGCAGATCTGACAGGAGGATATGGATGATCACAAAAGTAAGCCGCCGTCTGGCACAGCAGATTGTGGATACGGTAAAGGATGTATGCGGCAGAGATATCAACTTCATCGCCCCTTCAGGCACTATTTTCGCCAGTACAGACAAACAGCGGATCGGAGAATTTCATGAGATCGGGCAGCGAGCCGCCAAAATAAAAACTACAATCGAGGTACAGAATGACGGCAGCTTTCAGGGAACGCAAAAAGGCGTAAATATTCCCGTTTTTCATCAGGGAATCCTTCTTGCAGTCATCGGGATCAGCGGACCGCCGGAGGAGGTACGCAAATTCGGCTATCTTGCCCTGCGGATTACAGATCTCTTAATCCGTGAGCAGGAACTGGCTGCCGCTACCCGTTCCAGACAGGAGAAAATTCAATATCTGGTTCATTCTCTGATCCACTGCGAAGAAACAGATCCCAGTTTTTTAGAAAACTGTCTGGAAGAATTTCAGCTTTCAGCTGACAGCCGCTTTCTGGTGTGCTGCATCCGGCTGAACGAACGGTATCATCCGGCTAATATCTCCATGTTTGAACGGGATTTAAGACAGCTTCTTCAGTCCGTTGGAATTGCATTCAGCTGTTTTGAATACCCCAGAGAATATATTGCTCTTATTCCTGAAGATGAGCAGCAAAAATGCAAAAAACGATTAATGCATTTTGCTTCCATTCAAAAAGACATTCTTTCAGCAGGTCTGGGAACTGCCTGTAATCTGCCGCATCTATACCACTCCTACCGGGAAGCATTGACCTCTCTGGGAGCAGCACAATTTTCAGAAATTCCCTTCTGCTGTTTTGAAGAGCTGGATATAGAAATCCTGTTAAACAGCATAAATCCGGACTGTCAGAAAGATTACCTGCAAAAGACTGTTTCCGGACTGAACGAGGATGATTTTCGTCTCCTCCAGGTGTATTATGATGAGAATATGTCACTGACAAATACCGGATCACGGCTGTTTCTCCACAAAAACACGCTTCAGTATAAGCTGAAACGCATTGCGAAAATAACCGGATACGATCCCCGGATCTTCCGGGACGCAGTTTCCCTGTATCTGGGTCTGAAAATATGGCAGAAAAACAGTGCCTCCCGGTAAACAAATCCTTATCCGCGCCTCAGTTCCTTAAAAAAATCCGTCATCAGACAGGAACATTCTTCCCCAAGAATACCTGTTTCTACTTTCACCTGATGATTAAATCCCCGTTCCTGCAGGATATTCAACACCGAACCGGCACAGCCCGCCTTCGCATTCATGGATCCAATGACAACACGGGGAATTCTGGCCTGTACAATGGCTCCGGCGCACATGGGACAGGGCTCCAGCGTGACATACAGCGTGCAATCCTCCAGCCGCCAGTCTCCCTCTTTTTTGCAGGCTCTTTTTATGGCTGTAATTTCTGCATGGGAAAGAACCGTTTTATCTGCATTCCGACGGTTGTAGCCTCTGGAAATGATACGGCCCTCTTTTACAATCACGCAGCCGATTGGGACGTCTCCAATCGCAGCCGCTTTTTTTGCCTGACGAACCGCTTCCTTCATAAAGGCTTCATCTGCCCGGCGGGCTGCTCTTGCAGCCTCCTCTGCCGCAAGGGCAGCCAGACGTTTTTTCTCATTCCTCTGCTCCCAGCGGCGTCTGCGGGTTTCAAGTCCCTTTGCATTTGCCAGAGCAATTTCCTGTTCTGTCATACGATCAATCTCCTTATATGCGTTGAGGTCAAACGACTTGTGACCCTAATATCCTATTATAAATAAAATCATAAATTTTGCAAAGGAAGGATCAATCAATATGAAATTATGCGGGCTTCAGAAAACAACGCTTCTGGACTTTCCGGGAAAGGTAGCTGCCACGATCTTTACCGGCGGATGCAGCTTTGCCTGCCCTTTCTGCCACAACAGCGAGCTGCTTGGACGCGATACTGAGGCACTTTGCTCTCAGGAAGAAGTAATGACATTTTTAGAGAAACGAAAGAACATATTGGAGGGTGTCTGCATCACCGGAGGAGAACCAACTCTGCAGCCAGATCTGGAGGATTTTATACGGTTTGTCCGCAGTCTTGGGCTGGCAGTAAAGCTGGATACAAACGGATACCAGCCGAATGTGCTCATTAATCTTTGCGAAAAAGGGCTTTTAGACTATGTAGCTATGGATATCAAAGCAGGAAAAAGCCATTATGCGCATGTAAGCGGGCGCACCGGGCTGAATCTGGAACGAATCGACCAAAGTATCCGTTTTCTTTTAAATGGTTCTGTCCCCTTTGAATTTCGTACGACCGTTGTAAAAGGCCTCCATGATAAAAGTGATTTTGAGGAAATCGGGCCATGGATCCAGGGGTGCGGACAATACTTTCTGCAGTCTTATCAGGAGTCCGGCCAGGTACTGTCCCCCGATTCCTGCAAAAGCTTTTCCCGGGAAGAAATGGAGGAATTTGCCCGGATTGTATCCCCCTATGCCGGAATCGTCAGGCTCCGTGGAATCGACTGATCCATGCATGGCCTGTCAGTCCGTATTTTCCATACTGACATCTGCATACCAGTAACCGAACCGGCCGTTTTGAACCGGCTGTTTTTTGGCAAGAACAAAATGCGGAAACCCGAACATGGAAGCCATATATTTTTCGCTGCTGTAATAATGGCCTGGAACCCCCAGAATATAGCGTACCCGTTTGCGCGCCTCATCGCCTACACGGGCAAATACCAGATACCGGTAATTATAATAGCCATGAAGCAGAAAGCTGTTGTTTCCATACGTCCAGTTTTCCCTCGGTAAAAGGCCGATATCCTGAGGACGGATGGTGAGAATCTCGATGGTACCCGGACTGTCAAAAGCCTGTATCTTGGGATAGCGCTTTCGGAAGGCTTCCCACAAAAGCTCCGGACTGCCGGCGCTTTCTTCCTGCTCCAGACGCGCCAGCTTTTCGGGATTTTCTAAAGGAAATTCCTCCTCCTGAGGCAAAGAAACGCGAGCCGGATGGGAGACTAATGGCTCTGATGGCTCCTGCGCTGCCTCCTCTCTGGCCTGTTCTTTTTCTTCCACAGGCTTCTCATGTCCGGCCGGCAGTATTCCCAATATATTTCCTACTTTATTTAGGTTCTGCAAAAGCATTTGGGTACCGCTTCCCATTCTCTGATTATCTTCCGGATGATCCTGACCGCCTGCTTCCACATCTTCTTCGCTATGCGGGGCCTCTGATCCTTCCTTTTCATCTTTTAAAGCCATCTCTGCCTTTTCAATCTGTATTTCATCTTCCTCCGGCTCTTTCGTCTCCTCCCTGGCCGCTTCCCGTTCCTTTTCTTCTAAAACTAATTTCGCTCTCTCCGCCTCCAGACGTTCCTCCTCTGCCTGAATTTCCTGATTCAGTTCCGTCAGCTTTCTATGGATCTGCTCGCTCTCATCCCCTACATTCTGAGACGTTACCTCTGCCAGATCTACCTCTGCGGCCTGAGTAACTGCATCCTCCCAAATCGTCTTATACACCCGCCAGTCTTCTTCCTTTTCATGGACGGAAAGGCCATAGCAGATTTCCATAGCACAGCCAGATCCTCCAATATTTTCCATCGGAATCACAGCTCTGAACTCGCCCGCTCCATTGTAAATAAAAATATTACCCAGAAAAATCTCTTTATCAGGCGCCAGCAGATACACTCCCAGATCGCTTCCTCCTGAATAAACCTTTTTTACATTTACATTCAACCTGCACTGGCCGCTTCTGGTTTCCAGCTTGGCAAATCCTATATTTTTCCCCTTTGCGCTTCCTTCATATGCATAAATATAAGAAATCAATCTTCTATAATTCACCATTTTCCTACTCCTTGCACCATTTCCAAATCGCTCCACCCCAGACCTGTCTGCCTGTCCCCAGATGGCAGCCCGGTTTCCGCTGTTACCATTATTTATATGTTTTTCCCCTTGAAAGTATGTTGAGAAAATGCTATTCTATATGGAGAAAATTGCAAAAATAATTTTCATTTTACGGAAAGGTTGGATATTATTATGAGAATCTGCAAAGCAAAAAATTATGATGAAATGAGCCGCCAAGCTGCCAATGTCATTTCCGCACAGGTAATCATGAAGCCTAATTGCGTGCTGGGACTGGCTACCGGTTCTTCACCGATCGGTACCTACAAGCAGCTGATCGAATGGTACAACAAGGGCGATCTGGATTTCTCCAATGTAAAGACAGTAAACCTGGACGAGTACAAGGGACTTACAAAGGATAACGATCAGAGTTACTATTATTTTATGTATAATAATCTCTTTAAGCATATCAATATTGACTTAAATAACACAAATATTCCTGATGGAACAGAGCCGGACAGCGCCATTGAGTGTGCCCGCTACAACCGTGTGATCGATGATATCGGCGGCATTGATCTGCAGCTTTTAGGAATCGGACACAACGGCCACATCGGTTTCAATGAGCCTGATTCTGAATTTGCAAAAATGACTCACTGCGTTGATTTAACAGAGAGCACCATTGAGGCAAACAAGCGCTTCTTCGCTTCTATCGATGATGTTCCCAGACAGGCTTATACCATGGGTATCAAGACCATCATGCAGGCAAAGACAATCCTTCTGATTGCCAGCGGTGCAGATAAGGCCCGCATCCTCCGCGAAGCTCTCTGTGGCCCTGTAACCCCTCAGGTTCCCGCTTCTATCTTACAGCTTCACAATAATGTAATCGTAGTGGCTGACGAAGCGGCTATGGCTGAGTTTTAATTTTACAAAAATACAAATCATTTAAAAATCCCTCTGCGGCAGATTACAGGTACCTTCGCCACAGAGGGATTTTTCTATTAAAATATAATCTCATGCATATACTCTTCAATATCATCTCTCAGTATATTTTTAGCTTTTTCCAAATCACCTGTCATCAAAGAATCGATAAGATTTACATGATTTCTGGCATCTGTCTTACGTTTTTGGTTCCAAACATTGCAATAATACTGATTAGAGGCTCTAATGGAAAAGATCATGGCATCAGCCAGAGCCTTTTTATAAAAGCTGTTATTGCTGAAGGAACACAGCAGCTGATGAAATTGATTGTTTAAAGTCCAATGGATCTTTACATCCAGATCATCTTTATGTATCACAGACTCTTCGTTTAATGCAATCAGCTGTTTGTATTCATTTTCACCCATATGAGGATATGCAGCCTCTAAAGCTGCAAGTTCTATTGTTTTACGAAACTCCACTAATTCACGAATCTGTGTCGGATGAATCATTTCCAGTTGATAGCCATACCGGGGAATATTTTTTAATATTCCTTGACTGCAAAGCTGAACCAGTACCTCTCTGACCGTCGTCTTACTTGCAGAATATTTTTCAATCAGGTCTTTTTCATTTAGAATTGTATTGGCCGGATAGTCTCCATTTAAAATATGCGCCAGCACTTCTTCATAAACACGGTCTTTTACAGAAATCCTTTCCACACTATCCTGCTCCTCTCTGATATATGATATGTCTGAAAACATAAAAAGCGGCTGCCTGCAGTGTACAGCAAATGCAGCCGCTTAATGCATATTTATCCTTTCACTGCTCCTGCCATCATACCTGATTTTTGGAACCTTTGCAAGAATAAGTAAAGCAAAATAATCGGAATTATAACCAGCGTAGTTCCGGCTAGAATAACCGGCCACGGAGTGGACAATCCCTCACTGACCGGAAGCAGGGAAATAGTAACCATAAGTGTGTATTTTGATGATTTTCTCAGATATAAAAGCGGCCAGAAAAAGTCATTCCATCTGGCAATCAGGGTAATCGCAGCCCATGATGCCAAAGCCGGTTTAATGACCGGAAGTACTATTTTAGTGAAAATACCAAAATCTGTACATCCGTCCACTCTGGCGGCCTCAATCAGTTCATCGGGAATATCGCTCATATACTGATGCATATAAAAGATACCCACAGCTGTTGCGATACGCGGAATAATCAGTGACCACAGGCTGTTAATCAGATTAAACTTCTTCATCAGAATAAACAGCGGCACCGCTCCTACCTCCGGCGGAATCAGCATAGTTGCAATCACAAAGTAAAACAGAAAATTTCTGCCCGGAAAACGGAACTTGGCGAAAGCAAAGCCAGCTAAAGCGCAGAAATAAAGAGTTGTCACCGTACCAATCAGCGTTGTAAATACACTGTTAAACAGATTCTGCCCCAATGGAATCATTTCAAACAGACGTTTAAAGTTTGCCAGTGTAGGATCCTGTACTATTATCGAATGAAATCCGCTGATACTTTCTGTAGCCGGCTTCAGGGAAATCAGACACATCCAGGCAATTGGAAATATACAGATCAGCGAGATCACTGTCAGAGCACCGTAAACCAGAACGGTATCCCACCTCGTTTTGCTTTATATCCCATATGCGCCTCCTTACAACTCTCCCTGTTTTCTTCTCGCCACAAACTGCACCGCAGAGAGAATACCCAGGATTATAATAAGCACTACACCAATTGCTGATGCATATCCCATATTAAATACATTGAAGCCGGATTCATACATATACTGGAACAATGACGTATTGGAAGCGCCTGGTCCTGGAAGTATGTAGGATTCATTAAACAGCTTCCAGCTGTCCACAGTAATTGTAATGGAACAGAAAAATAGGATATTGCGCAGAAGCGGTAATGTAATATAGAAAAACTGCTTCAGCTTTCCTGCCCCATCTACCGTTGCAGCTTCATAGTAATCGGTAGAAATATTCAGCAGTCCCGACAATACAATCATGGTAAACCATGGTGTATTTCTCCATACATTTAAGAGAATAACCGGAATTTTTGAATAACGTGTATCTGTCAGCCAGCCAACCGATCCTACACCAAACATCCCCAGAAATTCATTGATCAGACCTGTATTTTCATCAAAAAGCATTCTGAAAATCAGACCCATTGCAATGGCAGCACAAATATTGGGCAGAAATGTAACTGTCTTAAAAAACGATTTGTGGTTTAATGAACTGCTGTTTAGCAGGCTGGCAATTATAACTGCAAGCACCAGTATCAGGACCATACCAGTAATCCAATATACTACTGTATTTACCAGAGATTCCCAAAATAAATTGTCTATGAGAATCTTCTGGTAATTATCCGTTCCGCACCACACCGGATCCCCGATTCCCTTCCACTCTGTAAAGGAGATATAGAAGGTCCATATGGTAGGGATCAGCTGAAACAGAAAAAACAGTATGAAAAATGGAAGAATAAATAAATACGGTGCTCTATATTTTTTTATATTCTTTAACATTTATCTCCTCATCATTACTTAACGATCTCAGCCTGACCAATCTTTGCCTTAAGATTCTTATCCATATTGGCAATTGCCTCTTCCATTGTCTGATTTCCTGCAATATAGGTCTCAAGCTCTGCTGTGATAATTTCATCTGCCTCTGCATCCTGAGGTGTTACAACAAGGTTGGGAGAACCATTTTCAAGACATTTTCCTTCCATTTCACGGAAAGACTGTCCACCGTAAAAATCAGATGGCTCTTTCCAGAATTCATCCTCTAACATCGCAGTTGAAATAGGATTAGCATATGGAGCATTCTGGGATTCCATGGATTTTACCCACTCTGTACGGGATGGTGTATCAAAATGGAAATCATGCCACATCTGCTCTAAAAGACCTGCATAAACATTATCGCCTTTGTTTACGATACAGAAATAGGATGAAACAGGAGCTCCTGCTGTTCCTACTTCCTCAAATACCGGCGAAGGCATTACACGCCACTGGCCTGCTGTTGCCTGACAGTTCATTCTCAAAAATTCATCCCAGAATGCGCCGATATAAAATGTAGCTACCTGCTGGCTGTTTACTGCATCATAGAGAGCCGGCTGCATAATCTGTGACTTTAACAGCAATCCTTCGCTGTTAAGGGTATCCAGCATACCAAAAGCCTTCTTTGCTCCCTCATCGCTGCCTAATACAACCTGACCGTTCTCATCCCAGATTCTTGCTCCTGCCTGAGGCATAAGACCGCGTCTTCCCCAATATCTCCAGGTCATAGAGTCAGGGCTGATATAGGAGAGGTATACTTCCCCGTTGCTCTTTTCCTTTAACTGGCGTCCTGCTTCTACATATCCCTCAAACGTAGACATCTGAGCCGGATCCACACCATATTTATCAAAGATTTCCTGATTGTAGAACAATACATTCGGTCTTACTGATTCCGGAAGACCATAAATCTTTCCGCTGATCGTTGCGTCATTGGTTGCGCCTTCAACCATTTCATCAATATACTGAGATACAAACTCTGTCTCATCTCTTAAAAGTCCTGCCTGAGCCAGATCCAGGATATTAACCGGGTCAATATACACTGCATCCGGAAGATCATCCTCTGCGCCAGCAAGAGCTGTCATGGTGATCTTTTCACGGCTCTTCGCCTGACTTTCGTTCTGTACAATTTCAAGAGTTACCTCCGGTGCAATATCTCTGTTTCTCTCCAGCCATGCATCGAAATACTCTTTTAAATACTGAGGCTGTCCTGTTCCGTAAATTGTAATCGTACCTGCCGGATAAACAGTCTTTTCCTCTGAAGCCTCCGGCTTTTTTTCCTCATCTTCCTTTGCGGCCTCTGACTGTGCTCCCGAAGCAACTGTTGTCTCTGCCGGTTTCTCAGACCCGGAGCATCCACAAAGTGTTCCCGCTGCCAGTGCTGCTACCATTAAACATACTGTTCTTTTTTTCATTTTCCTTCCTCCTTGCTTTTTTCATATATTTATCGCTGTTTTTAAATTTCTCTTGCCGCCTCTACAATCGCATGGATTCGTTCATATGGAATTTCTGTAGGAAGCGTACAATCCGCCCCCAGAATAAACCTCCTCTTTCCATAGGTTTCGATTAGCTTCTTTGACGCTGCTTTCAACTCATCGATGCTGCCGTCAACCATCACGCCGCTTCTGTTTGCAAGGCCTCCCATAACAGTTACATCGCCAAAGAGCTTTCTTCCTTCTTCAATACTGAATGGAGCCTCATAGACTCCCCAGTTTACCACATCGCTTAATTCCTTATAAGAAGCATACCTCTGCATATTCAGTCCGTCCTTGCACATATGAAGGAAAGTATAGCCTCCGGCTTCTTTTACTGCCTGAAGAATCTGCTTATCAAAGGTTTCAATGCATTCTGCAAATTCCTCATCTGTAAATAACGGCGCTCTGCTCCCAGCCTGCGTAATATACGCCGTCAACTCCCAGTTCAATATATTTCTGAGCCAGATTAGCCATACAGTCAGCAATCCGCTTCCATGCCTCAATCATGGGCTTTTTGTTTTCTCTGAAATGAGTCACCTGCAGCTCCCTCACCGCTTCATACCCATATCTCGCTTCAATCGGATGGATTGCAGAAGCGCAAATTCCATGAAGCGTTCCCAACGAAAATGCATCCGGATCTGCCTGATCCATAATCCGCTTAACCAGTTCAATCTGATTTAACATAAAGCTGTCATTCAAACTGAGTGCCGGAATTTTATTCCAGTCATCCGGTGTACGGATCTCTCCAAAATCCGGCACCAGATTTTCATTCATAATTTTAATAATGTCCGTATCTGTCTCCCGAAAGAAATCGAGGTGGAACTTTAAATCCTCTTCTACCGTCTTAGCGATTCTTGGAAAATGAAGAGAAAAACCAACTGGCACATGATCCGGTACATCTCCTCTGATTGCAGCAATTACACGTTCTTTCTTATTCATCTTACTCTCTCCTTTTTATGTTTTTATTTTACAAAATGTCTTTTTTTACTCTTTTATTTTATATAAATATATGCATTTCGCTGTTCATGTTATTAATCATACTACAAAGCATTTTATATATCTATGGGTATTTTGCCACATTTTTTACATTGTTTTTGTACATTATTTACATTTGAGTTTTATAAAAAAACCAGTCTGAATACCTATACGATATCCAAACTGGTTCTATCTTTGCCAAATATTCGATTTACTCCACATCCTCAAACGCCGTCACATATTCAAGCGCGGACGCGCCTTCCATATCCTGTCCATTGATCTGGACTGTAAGTGTGGAAAGCTCAAAATTCTCTATAAATGTATTTCCAATTTCTACCAAAAATTGAGTTTCTGTAACACCTTCGTTATTTTTCGCCTGATTTAAGTTCAGAACGCCTTTTGCATTTTCCTCTTCGCCGGTTTTATCAAAGGAAATAACCTCTGTTCCCTCAGTGAAAACGCCGTATCCGATCATCCTGTCTACCAGTGCCTGAGCATTGAGGTCGTCGTCGTCAAGAGAATCCATCTCCTGAACCAGGCTGTCTCCGTCGCCTTTGTGGTAAATAGAAATAACAGCTACAGGTTCTACATTTGGATCGGGAACCTTGTCTGAAGCCCCGCCAGTAGTCGGAACGACTGCCGGTTCCGGATTTTCTGCAGATACTGTGGTTGTCTCTTCCTTCTGCTTCTCGGTAGTAGCGTGCAGGCTGCCAGAGAAACTGCCATAACTGCCGCCATCATACCCAATAACCATTTTTTCATTTAAAAACTGCCTCCTTTAATTCTTCTCAAAGCTACGGAACCAGGAGGTCAGCTTTGTCAGCGCTTTTACAAGAGCGTTCATCTCTTCCTCTGTGAGAACGTCCATCACTCCCTGTATCATCTGTTCATGAAAATACTTATGGTGCTCGTATGCCTTGATTCCTTTTTCAGAAAGTGAAATATGAACCACCCGCCTGTCTTCTGTGCTGCGGCTCCGCACCACATAGCCTTTTTTTACAAGGCTGTTCATAGAGATGGTCAGTGTTCCTACAGTCACTGACAGCTCCTTTGCGATGGATGACATATTTTTCTTCGTTCCAACGCCGATCGCATGGATGACATGCATATCATTACTGGTCAGATCCTTGTTCTCATAGCTGGTAATGGCCTTCTCTTCGATATCATTGATATCCCGGAACAGATTTACCAATACATCGTTCAGTGTATCGTAAGTCTCCACGTCTCTTCCTTTCACTTTCCTCAGTATCCTTCTCAGATACGCTCTACTGATTGTACAGTATTTTCCTGTGTCATACAAGTCCTAAAATGCTTATAAAATTCTTAAAAAACTGTGTCCTGCTGCTCATTTTCAAGCACCAGACGTTTAAATTCCTCGCCGCGCTCTTCAAAATTCCGGAATATGCCGTAGCTGGCAGCTGCAGGCGACATAACACAGCTGCGGCCAGGCCTTGTAACCTTCTTGGCAAGACAAACTGCGTCCTTCAGATGCTCTGCCAACAGCAGTCTGGACGGATTTTCAAAATCAGGATAATCTGCCGCGATTTCCTCAAAAATCCTCTTTCCTGTGGCCTCCATCAATATAATATGGGGCACCTGCGACTGTGACAGATATTCGATCAGCTCTCGGTAATCAATTCCTCTGTCCATGCCGCCGATTAAGATGGTATCCGTGTCCTTCAGAGTTTTTAACGCCTGAATTGCTGTCTCACAGATTGTAGAAATGGAATCATCATAATATTTAACGCCCTGTATTTCTCCCAGAAATTGTAAGCGATGAGGAAGGGGCTCATACTCCTTAAGGCCTTCTGTAAACGTTTCCTCTGCCATTCCCAGCAGGCTGCACACTGCATAAGCCATACCAATATCAAAATAATTATGCTGGCCCAAAAGGCGGATCTGACCGGTCGGGATCTTATAATGACGGCCCTCATAGCAGATGGATGTAACTCCATCCTTCTCCTCCACATACAAAACAGGGGCTTCTTCCCGTTTTTTTCTGTCTGCCAGATTCCCCTCTGTTTTCCAGAAACGCTCAAGCGGCGGCTCAGGGAAGGAGGACTTTGCAGTAATCAGTCTGGAAACACACTCCCCCGGCTCAGGCAGACACTGAACGCTGCAGATCAGCACATCCTCCGGGGTCTGATTTAAGAAAATGTGCTCCTTGGCCCGTACATATTTTTCCATCGTACCATAGTGATCCAGATGCTCCTCATGGATATTTGATAAAATGGCAATATGGGGTGAAACGGTCATGTATTCCAGCTGATGGCAGGAAAGCTCACACACAATCTTTGTTTCCGGTACGATCTCTTCCATAAGATCGAACACGGGAATTCCGATATTTCCTGCCAGAACCGTATCGTATCCTGCATGTTTGAGCAAATGATACAGCAGCGTGGTAATCGTACTCTTTCCCTTGGTGCCCGTGATACCGATAATCTGATCGCGGAAGCACCTGAAAAACACCTCTGTCTGGGAAAGGATCTGACAGCTGTAATCCTGCACCGGCTTTTCCAGTACCACTCCGGGACTTTTGAAAACCACATCATAATCATTCAGACAGCTCTGGTAATCCGGCCCGCTGATCCATTTTCCAATCTCTTCCGGCAGCTCCCCGGGCGCCGACTGATCCGCGATATCCACGGACTGAAAGGTTCCCAGACGCCGCAGCACCTCCCATGTGGATTTCCCCTCTCTTCCAAAGCCCAGCAAAAGTATCTTTTTCCCCCGTACCCAGGGATCAATTTTCTCTATCACAGTCCGTCTCCTCGTCTCCTATGCTTCCTTTGTACACCTTTCCCTGACAAATTTTTCCCAGGGTTCAGGCACCAGATTGCTGCTGTCAAAATAAGCGGAAAACTTATTTTTCTCTGTCTGATACCGCTCATACAGGCCTGTTTCTTTATAATGTTCAAATAAAAGCGGAAGCTTCTTCCCCTCTTTTTCCATCCGCTCAATCGTTAATACAATGGCAGAATTGATCTCATCCCGGCTTCCCACACACTCAAAGGGCTTTTCCTCCTGAATACCCGTAAGCTGATCCAAAAGAGGCTTCATCTCCTCATCCTGCAGCATATTTCTTCCGAAAATCTTCTCCACCTCTTCCTCCGAAAGGAACGGGGACAGGATCAGATATACAAAGAGGCACTTGGGGCAGTGTCCGCACCAGCTGTCTGTTTTGCTGCCTGCATTGCAGCTCCTGAAAATGGCATGGTACTGCTTCTGCTGTGCAAAAAGCGGGCAATCTGAAACTCGCTTAAGGGGCGCAGCATACTGAAATAGTACGCGCTTCCTGGAAGATATTCTGCCTCGTAGCGGTGAAAATCCTCCTCGAATTTAAAACTCTTGGAATACTGATGATTGACCGTACTTCCCTTTACGGTGCTCTCATTTGCACTGGATTCATTTGACAGTGCCACATAGGAAAGTCCGGCCATTCTGGCTGCCATAATGCCTGAAAAAGCTACCAGCGCAGAAAACGGAGTATGGCCGTTTAAATAGCCCTGACGGTTTAATTCCAGCATATTCTGATCCAGCGTACGCTTTACATAAATCACATGATCCTCATCCAGTCCGGCTGCCTCTGTGGTATGGATTGTGGCTCCTCTGGAATTGATAATATAGGCATATACAGGAACGCCTGCGCCCTTTAAAAGTTCCAGGGTCACTGCGGAATCCTTACCTCCTCCGACAGGAACCAGCACTCCCTTTTCCGAACCGCTGACGGAGGAAAGACGCCCCTGTTTAAAAATAAATTCCGGATCATCACAGACAACATCGGATGCGTCTTCCGTTTCAGATGGCCTGCAGTGGATTTCCATAAAATCCTGAGCATTGGCCTCAGAAATATCATTCACATAGAAAAACTCTCCCAGTCCATTAAAATACAGATCCTTCCACCAGAGAATCTGACGGTCATTTAACACACCTGCTTCCACAATCACCTCCGGTGAGCAGGTAATCTTCCAGTAGCTTACCAGCTCAACCATACCCAGAGAAAAAATCATTTTCCGGAACAGACCGTCCTTCTTCCATATTTTCCCATCATTTACCGTCTTGGGAAACGTCCAGGTGGGCGCAAAGGAGGATAATCCCTCTATCTCAAAATCATATGTAATCTTATATGTAAATTCTGTTTCTTCTGTCTTATATCCGTGATAATAAAAACGCGGAAATTCCTTCCGAAATTTCTGATATCGTTCCATAAAAACCTCTTTCTGCTGTATGCCTCTGACAAACAGAAGCGTTTTCCGGAATCAAACCCGCCTGTCCCAAGCGGAAATCCGGGGTATACACGGTCAATTATAGTGTGCAAACGGTTATTTTGCAATGAATATTTCCCTGCAAATAACCTCTAAACCATCATGGCTGACAAAACGGCGCTGGCTGCCAGACCGACAGCGGACGCCAGAAGCCCCCCGGCAAGCGTGTACCGGGTCTTCCGAATTCCCACAGACCCGAAATAGATACTCATGCAGTAAAGAACCGTTTCCGTACTTCCCATGAGAATAGAAGCCATCAATCCCACTCTGGACTCCGTGCCGTATTCCTTAAAAAGATCCAAAACCAGGCCTGTTGCCGCAGAATTTGACACCAGACGTACCAGCGCTGTGGGGATAACGGCATGAGCAGTCCCAGAAAGGAAGCCGGCGCCTTTAACAGTTCTCCAAACGCATCCAAAAGGCCGGAGGAACGCAATATACCTACTGATACCATCAGGCCGATCAGTGTAGGGAAAATCCCCCCTACTGTTTTCACCCCATCCTTTACTCCCCGGATAAAATCATCCAGCACAGGACGTCCGGATAAAATACCAAAGCCTACGATATAGAAGATCATAAGAGGCACCATAGCATCTGAAAGAAAAAGCAGAAAAGACATAAAAACCGCCCCACAGGACTTTTATACAGCTTATTCCTGTGAGGCGGTGATTATGTTATATGACGGCTGTCTCCCAATGCCTGGTATTATTCACCTGCCTGAAAAAGCGGCGTAGAATAATACCGGTCTCCGCTGTCCGGCAGCAGTACAACAATGGTTTTTCCTTCATTTTCAGGCCGCTTGGCAGCCTGTAAGGCTGCATACAGCGCTGCGCCGGAAGAAATACCCGTCTGGATTCCCTCTGTTTTAGCCAGCATACGGGCTGTTTCAAAGGGAATTTCATTATCCACGGCAATGATCTCATCATATACCTCTGTATCCAGCACCTCCGGCACAAATCCCGCTCCGATCCCCTGAATCTTATGCGCTCCGGCAGCACCGCCTGACAGCACTGGTGAAGCAGCCGGTTCCACTGCTATTACCTGAATGTGCGGATTCTTTTCCTTTAAATATCCTCCGGTTCCTGTAATCGTGCCCCCAGTTCCTACAGAGGCCACAAAAATATCCACCTGTCCCTCTGTGTCTCTCCAG
>ENA-OPYY01000197-OPYY01000197.1-human-gut-metagenome-genome-assembly--contig:-NODE-197-length-25104-cov-2.209152_pt1 | contig 25104 bp, 23 predicted proteins | sample MGYA00242472_ERZ504481 | MGnify/ENA primary metagenome ERZ504481 (study PRJEB26092, sample SAMD00036265) | human gut metagenome | host: Homo sapiens | study: EMG produced TPA metagenomics assembly of...
ACAGGGAAAGCTGCTAATGGAAAGAAAAGTATTTTTACGGAGGAGATTTTGGGGAAGAGGTCCATGACGGCAATTTCTGTATGGACGGACTGGTATATCCTGACCGGACACCTCATACCGGGCTTCTGGAATACCGGAATGTGCACCGCCCGGCAAGAGTGGTGACTTTCCGGCAGGAAACCGGAGAGCTGTGCCTGAAAAATTATATGAATCACCTAGATTTAAAGGATTATATTAATCTGATATTTGAAGTGACCTGTGATGGAAAAATCCTCAAAAAGGAAGAAATGGAACTGAAGGAGTCCATACTGCCGGCAGACAGGAAGCATTTTTCTGGATATTCCGGTTCCGGAACGGGGAAAATGTTACCTGAAAATATCCTATTACTTAAAACAGGGAAATGCCCTTGTTGTTCCGGGAGGTGTGCTGGGATTTGATGAGATATTGTTGAAAAATAAAGATGGTAGAAATCAGCAGGCGGTGTGTATTCTGGAAAACCGGAGAGAGGATCAGGCATCTGTGCAGGTTACGGAAACGGATCGGTTCCTTACTATCGAAAGCGAGAAGTTTACATATCGCTACAGTAAACTTTCCGGATTATTTGAACAGGTAAGCTTAAATGGAAAGGAACTGCTGGCTGCTCCAATGGAGGTAAATATCTGGCGGGCGCCAACAGACAATGACCGAAAGATCAAGCTGGAATGGAAGGCAGCCGGATATGACCGCAGCAATGCCAGAGCTTATGATACAACATGGGAGATAAGGAGAGGAGCTGCCGGCTGTGTCAATGATGAAAGCGTTATCATCCACAGCACCATGTCTGTGGCGGCAGCAGCGCTTCAAAAGGTTCTGGATATCGAAGCCGAATGGAAGGTACAGAGTACCGGAGAAATCTCTGTAACCATGCAGGTAAAAAAGAACATGGAATTTCCACAGCTTCCACGGTTTGGGCTTCGGTTATTTTTAAAGAAAGAGTATGAGGCCTGAAATTCTATGGACTGGGGCCTCACGAAAGCTATGTGGATAAGCGCAGATCCTGCAGCCATGGCCTTTATGAATCCACAGTAGAAGAGCAAAATGAGGATTATCTGCGCCCCCAGGAAAACGGAAGTCATACAGACTGTGATTATATGGTCCTGGAAAAAGAAGCACAGACTTTTATGGCTGTATCTCCAAAGCCTTTTGCATTTAATGTATCTTATTACACCCAGGAAGAACTGACAGAAAAGGCACATAATTTTGAACTGGAAAAATCAGGCAACACTGTTGTCTGTCTGGATTATGGGCAGAATGGAATCGGCTCCAACAGCTGCGGTCCAAAGCTTCGCAAAGAATATCGGCTGGATCAAGAAAGATTTACATTTGAGATGATGTTTATTTGGAAAGGAATGAGAGGAACACATGAATGAAAAAAAGTATTTAAAATGGTACAACAAAGTAGGATATGGCTCTGGGGATATTGCAGGAAATGTGGTCTATGCGTTTTTGTCCTCCTTTGTCATGATTTATCTGACAAATACAGTAGGGCTGAATCCCGGAATTATCGGAACTCTGATTGCAGTGTCAAAATTATTTGACGGAATCACAGACGTCTTTTTTGGCTCTCTGATCGACAAAACAAAAAGCAGACTGGGTAAGGCAAGACCCTGGATGCTGTATGGATATATTGGCTGTGCCGTAACACTGGTGGCTATTTTTGCTATTCCTGCTGACATGGGAGAGTTTGCCCAGTATGCCTGGTTCTTTATTGCCTATACTCTGTTAAACGCAGTTTTTTATACTGCGAATAATATTGCCTATTCTGCCCTGACAGCCCTGGTGACAAAAAACAGCAAGGAACGTGTACAGATGGGTTCCTATCGTTTTATCTTTGCTTTTTCAACCAGTCTTCTGATCCAGTCTCTGACCATTGGATTTGTGGAATGGATGGGCGGCGGAGCTGCCGGATGGAGAACAGTCGCTATTATTTATGCAGTGATCGGACTTGCAGTGAATACGATTTCCGTATTTTCTGTGAAGGAACTGCCGGAAGAAGAATTAAATGATGGAAAAGCAGCCGGAACAGATGAGAAGTATTCCCTGATTGATGCCGGAAAGCTTTTATTTACCAATAAGTATTATGTAATGATCTGTATCACCTATATTTTGCAGCAGATTTATACTGCCATGTTAAACATGGGTATTTATTATATGACCTATATTCTGTTTAATGAAAATCTGTACGGTGTATTTTCCTGGGCCATAAATATCCCTTTAATTATTGCGCTGCTGGTTACGCCGGTTCTGGTGGAAAAATGGAAGGGTATGTACAAACTGAATCTGACGGGATATGTGATCGGAACCATTGGAAGGGCTCTGGTTGTAGTAGCCGGTTACCTGGGAAGCGTGCCGCTGATGCTTTTATTTACCGGCATCGCAGCCTTTGGTATGGGACCCTGGCAGGGAGATATGAATGCAGTGATCGCTTCCTGTTCGGAATATACTTATCTGACAAAGCACAAAAGAGTAGACGGAACCATGTACTCCTGTACCTCTCTTGGCATTAAGCTGGGAGGCGGAATCGGAATCGCCATTACCGGCTGGCTTCTGGATCTCAGTGGCTTTGACGGAGCTTTGGCTGTACAGAGTGATTCCTGTATCCAGATGCTTCAGATCATGTATCTTTGGGTTCCGGTGGCAATCACACTGATTATTACATTTATCATGTCAAAAATGAACGTGGAACGCGCCAATGAGAAACTTTTACAGGAACAGGCTGTTAAAAGCGATATGCATGATAAAAATAAACTGCATAGAAATCCATGATTTCCTGTAAATAGTTAATAAGCTTTTTCATAAGGCTGTACCTCCTTTCCTGATTTCTGACCTTATTATATTCTATCAGAGGAAGATATGCATGCCAAATGAAAAAAAGAAGCAGCCAAATTTTGAAGAGAGAGGAGAAGGAACATGCAGCCGTCTTATGAAGAGAAAAAAGAAAAGTTCAGTATAATAAGAAAAAAACCTCATCATGTTCCCCCTCACCTTCACAATGCCATTGAGCTGGTATATGTAACAAAAGGGGAGCTGGAGCTTGGCGTTGGCTGTGAGCTGTATCATATGGAGCAGGGAGATTTTGCAGTGGTATTTCCGGATCTGATCCATCATTATCAGGTGTTCTCTCATGGAAAAAATGAAGTATATTTGTTTTATGCATCGTTGGAGCTCAGTGGACCGTTTATGACCTTGCTTCAGAAAAAATGTCCGGAAAATCCAGTGATTTCCAGGGAAAAATTACACGAGGAGGTCAAAAATGCGTTAGGCTGTCTGATAAAAGACAAGAAGGTAAACGAGGTTGTGGGGCAGGCTTATTTACAGATTATATTATACCGGTGCAGGGAGAACTTCCGGCTCATAGAAAAAGATCGTGTGGGGAGTAATGATCTGATATATACGGTTATGACGTATCTGTTGTCTCACTTTCAGGAAACGCTGACACTTGGAAGTGTGGCTGAAAATCTTGGCGTAAATAAGTTTGCTTTATCCAAAATCTTTTCCGGTGTTTTTCATACGAATTTTAATCAGTATCTTAATGAGATCCGGCTGAACTATGCTTCCTCTCTTCTGGAAAATACAGACAGGAGAATTACGGATATTTATCTGGAAGCCGGGTTTGAAAGCCAGAGAACCTTTAATCGTGTCTTTCGGCAGAGATATGGAAGAACTCCCGGCGAATACAGAAAATCGTTCTGGGAACAGGAGAATACAGACATCATGAAAACCTGATCATAAAATAAAAGGCTTCTGCCCGCTTCATTTACAGTAACAATAACAGACCTGTTTCAGAGATTTGTCTCAAAAGTAACATGAATAAAATGTCTCCTGCATATAAATATAACAATACATGGGATTGTGTGAATATATGCAAGGGGGCATTTTTATGGAAAATTTTCAGGTTTACCGGGATATTCAGGCACGTACCGGCGGTGATATATACATAGGTGTTGTAGGACCTGTCCGCACCGGAAAGTCCACATTTATCAGACGTTTCATGGAGCAGCTGGCCCTTCCGGCAATGAGCGGGGAGCAGCAGGCAGAGGTAAGAGATCAGCTTCCTTTAAGTGGTTCCGGAAAGCTGATCACAACAGTGGAACCAAAGTTTATTCCAAGAGAGGCGGTTCCGGTTACTCTGGGAGAGGATCAGAAGGTTCGGATCCGTCTGATAGACTGTGTAGGTTATTTGGTTAAAGATGCTTCCGGCCATGTGGAGGAAGGCAGAGAGAGAATGGTAAAAACCCCCTGGTCCTCCAGAGCCATTCCTTTCCATGAGGCAGCAGAGGTGGGAACAGGAAGAGTGATCCGGGAACATTCCACCATTGGACTTCTGATCACAGGGGACGGAAGCTTTGGAGAAATCCCAGGCGAAAATTTCAGAGAGGCAGAAGAAAAGACAGTCCAGGAATTAAAAAAACAGGGAAAACCCTTTCTGATCCTGGTAAATTCTCAGATGCCGTATAAAGAAGAAACCTTACAGCTTGCAGAAAGCCTTCAGAAAAAATACGGAGTAACAACGGTCACAGCTAACTGTGAGCAGCTGAAAAAAGAAGATATCACCAGAATTCTGGAAAAGGTGCTTTATGAATTTCCGGTCAGTGAAATTCATTTCTATGTGCCTAAATGGGTAGAAATGCTTCCTCTGGATCATGAACTGAAATCACAGATCCTGGGACAGATCCGGAAGCTGATGAAGGAGTTGGCTCATATCCGTGATGTGACTAAGGAAAGGGTGCAGCTGGAAGGTCCTTACGTGCAGGATACTCTTCTTGATCATGTAGGACTTTCCGATGGCGTTGTCAGAATACGAGTCCAGATCAAAGATGAGTATTATTACAGGATCTTAAGCGAGCTGTGCGGAGTTCCATGGCAAGCGAGTATGACCTGATCCATACGATGAAAGAGCTTTCCCAGATGAAAGAAAAATATGTTAAGGTTCAGTCTGCTCTGGAAGCGGTCCGGGGGACCGGATACGGTGTGGTGGTGCCGGAGCTTGGAGAGGTTGAGATTGAAGAGCCGACGGTGATGAAACAGGGAAATAAATTCGGGGTGAGAATCCGTTCAAAAAGCCCTTCCATTCATATGATAAAAGCCAATATTGAGACAGAGATCGCGCCTATAGTAGGAACAGAGCAGCAGGCGCAGGATCTGATCCAGTATATCGGACAGAGCGGCCAACGGGGCGAAAGCATCTGGGAGACAAATATTTTCGGCAAGTCCATAGAACAGCTTGTACAGGACGGCATCCGGAATAAGCTGGCTTCCATTGGAGAAGAAAGCCAGGTGAAGCTTCAGGATACCATGCAGAAGATCGTCAATGACAGCAAGGGCGGGATGGTGTGTATTATCATCTGAGCTTTTTTGTATCAAAAAAAGAATAGCAGGGGACAGCAGCTTCTTCAGATGGTAAATGCGGGAGCTGTTCTGTGCCGGAAGCAGGAACGCTGTTTAAATGAAGAGCTGCTGTGGTTTATGTTCTGTTAAAAAAAGAATATGGACTGTGGCAGTTTTTCCATTTCATAAAAACTTCTGAAAATAAAGATTGACATTTTATGGCAATTGTATTATCATACTAACATACAAAGTTAGTATGTAATTAAAAAGAAAGGCGGAACTGGATTATGGCAAAAATTTACAAAGGAGCGCTGGGGCTGATCGGAAATACTCCTCTGGTAGAAATATCCAATATTGAAAAAGAACTTTCTCTTCCGGCAGCTGTTCTTGTGAAACTGGAGTATCTGAATCCTGCCGGAAGCGTCAAGGACAGAGTGGCAAAAGCAATGATCGAGGACGCGGAGAAAAAAGGCCTCCTGAAAGAAGGTTCTGTGATCATTGAGCCTACCTCGGGAAATACAGGGATCGGGCTTGCTGCTATTGCGGCAGTCAAGGGATATCGGGTGATTCTTACCATGCCTGAGACCATGAGTGTGGAAAGAAGAAATATCCTGAAGGCATACGGAGCAGAGATTGTCCTTACCGAAGGCGCAAAGGGCATGAAAGGGGCGATTGAAAAGGCGGAGCAGCTTGCAGGAGAAATTCCGGGCGCCTTTATTCCCGGACAGTTTGTAAATCCTGCGAATTCTGCAGCCACAGATCATCAACAGGCCCGGAGATCTGGGAGGACACAGAGGGCAAGGTAGATATTTTTGTAGCAGGCGTAGGCACAGGCGGAACTCTGACCGGTGTGGGAGAATATCTGAAAGCTAAAAATCCTCAGATCAGGATCGTGGCAGTAGAGCCTTCGGATTCTCCTGTACTTTCAGAAGGAAAGAGCGGCCCTCACAAGCTTCAGGGAATCGGCGCAGGCTTTGTACCTGAGGTTTTAAATACAGATATTTACGATGAGATCATTCAGATCAGAAGTGAGGAGGCATATGCAGCGTCAAAGCTTCTTGCAAAAAAAGAAGGCGTACTGGTAGGAATTTCCTCCGGAGCAGCTCTTTATGCAGCCTTTGAGCTTGCACGGCGTCCGGAAAATAAAGGAAAGACCATTGTAGCCCTCCTTCCGGATTCAGGAGACCGATACTATTCCACCCCTCTGTTTATGGAATAGTAAAACAACGATTGTCTGACAGATAAAGAATAACGAGGAGTAAAATTATGGGTGAAAAAATCAGAAGAGAAAACAGGAAATTTAAGTTTGAGACACTTCAGCTGCATGTAGGACAGGAAAATCCGGATCCGGCAACAGATGCCAGAGCGGTTCCTATTTATCAGAGCTCTTCCTTTGTATTTCGCAACTGTGACCATGCGGCGGCAAGATTTGATCTAAGTGATGCGGGAAATATTTACGGAAGGCTGACCAATCCCACTCAGGATGTTTTTGAGAAACGGATGGCAGCCCTGGAGGGAGGAGCGGCAGCTCTTGCAGTAGCTTCCGGGGCAGCAGCTATTTCCTATTCCATTCAGAATGTGGCGCAGAACGGTGGTCATATTGTTGCGGCAAAAAATATTTACGGAGGAACCTTTAACCTGCTTCTCCACACACTTCCCCAGTATGGGATCACAACCACCTTTGTAGATATTTTTAATGACGGAGAGCTGGAAGCAGCCATTCAGGATAATACAAAAGCTGTGTTTATTGAAACTCTGGGAAATCCCAATTCTGATGTGGTAGATATTGAAGCAGTTGCGGAAATTGCCCATAAACACAAGATCCCTCTTATTGTGGATAATACCTTTGCAACGCCTTATCTGGTACGCCCTATAGAATACGGGGCAGATATTGTGGTACATTCTGCAACAAAATTTATTGGCGGACACGGAACAGCCGTGGGAGGTGTGATCGTAGACGGAGGAAAATTTGACTGGGAGGCATCCGGAAAATTTCCTGTTCTTACAGAGCCTGACCCAAGCTATCACGGAATCAGTTTTACAAAGGCGGCAGGTCCGGCAGCCTTTGTTACCAGGATCCGTGCGATCCTTCTCAGAGATACTGGAGCCACTCTGTCGCCTTTTCATGCATTTCTGTTTCTTCAGGGACTGGAAACTCTGTCTTTAAGGGTAGAACGTCATGTGGAAAATGCGTTTAAAGTAGCGGAATATCTTAACAGTCATCCTCAGGTGGAATGTGTCCACCATCCGTCTGTGACACAGGATGAAAGCCAGAAAGCTCTTTATCAGAAGTATTTCCCAAAGGGCGGCGGTTCCATTTTTACCTTTGAGATCAGAGGCGGCAAACAAAAGGCAAAAGACTTTATTGACAATCTGGAGCTGTTTTCTCTTCTGGCAAATGTAGCGGATGTGAAATCTCTGGTGATTCATCCTGCCACTACCACTCACAGCCAGTGTACGGAAGAGGAGCTTCTTGAACAGGGAATCCGGCCGAATACCATCCGGCTTTCTGTGGGAACGGAGAATATCGATGATATTATTCAGGATCTGGAAGAGGCTTTTAAGGCAGTGCAGTGAGGCATGTAAGCCGAAAATGGAAGTAGTTACTGCGAAGGTTGTGAACAATAACCGGAAGTCCCAATGACAGAATAAAACAAAAGAGAACTTCTTGACCGTAACATGTCTCTGCATGTATACTGTAACGGAGTTCTCTTCTTTTACAGTAAAAAAGAAGAAAACATCAGCAGAACGGAGAATGTTATGGATACAAATACCTTAGAGACCAACCAGATAAATGAGGCCGGGCTTACAGAAGAGGATGCCCGGAATTTAAGAATACGGGAAATTGAGAGAAGCATTATTAAAAAATTCCGCAAGCCTGTATGGAGACGTTTTACAAAAGCCATCAATGAATATGAGCTGATCAAAGACGGGGATAAAATTGCAGTGTGTATTTCCGGCGGAAAGGATTCCATGCTTATGGCAAAGCTTTTTCAGGAGCTGGCCCGCCATGGAAAAAAGAATTTTGAGGTTGTTTTTCTCGTAATGAATCCCGGATATAATGAGGCAAATTATCAGCTTATCCTAGAAAATTCCAGAACTCTTGGAATTCCCATTACGGTTTTTCAGTCTGAGATTTTTGACGTGGTGGCAGGAGAGGAAAGCTCTCCCTGTTATCTCTGTGCAAGAATGAGAAGAGGATATCTTTACAGTAGGGCAAAGGAGCTTGGCTGCAATAAGATCGCTCTGGGCCATCATTACGATGATGTGATCGAGACCATTCTTATGGGAATGCTTTACGGAGCCCAGATACAGACCATGATGCCGAAGCTTCACAGCACCAATTTTGAGGGAATGGAGCTGATCCGTCCCATGTACCTGATCAGAGAGGAAGATATCATCCACTGGGCAAACTACAACGGACTTCGGTTCCTTCGGTGCGCCTGCCGCTTTACAGAGCAGTGCGCAGATGAGGAAACAGATAAAAGCTCAAAAAGAGCAGAGGTAAAGGAACTGATCCATAATCTTGCTCAGAAGGATCCTGTAATTGAGTTTAACATATTTAAAAGTGTGGAAAATGTAAACGTCAATACTGTGGTGGCATATAAGAAAGACGGAGTAAAGCATCATTTCCTGGAAACGTATGATGAAATATAGCAGAAAGAGGCCGTTAGGATGAAGATATCAACAAGAGGACGCTATGCGATCCGCGTTATGCTGGATCTTGCGGAACACAATACCGGAGAATATATCCCCCTTATGGATATTGCCAGAAGACAGGAAATTTCTGAAAAATACCTGGAATCCATTGTGTCTGTTCTGAGCAAAAATAAAATTTGTCCATGCTCTCAGAGGAAAGGGAGGCGGCTACCGCCTTTCCAGAACGCCGGAGGAGTACACTATGGGCAGTATTTTAAGACTTACCGAAGGCTCCCTGGCGCCTATCGCCTGTCTGGAGGATGAACCGAATCTCTGCGAGAGAGCTTCGGTCTGTAAGACGTTAAGTATGTGGCAGGGGTTTTATAAGCTGATCAATGAATATTTTGACAGGATTACACTGGAAGATCTTCTCCGGGAGGGAGAAGACGGAGGAAATTATGTGATCTGAGCAGCTCCGGAAATAAAGGTTTCTATTATTTTTCAGAAAATTTATTGAATCAGGAAGCCTTGTGTGATATAGTAAAATCAGTTCAAAAGGAAAGAAACGGGGCAGCAGAAATGAATCAGAATTTTTTGGATGCAGTGGAAGAAAATCCTGTGATCGCAGCAATAAAAAGTCCGGAAGATCTGAAAGAATGCTGCGGTATCCCGGAGATTAGGATTGTTTTTATCTTATATGGGGACATCTGTTCTCTTGGAGAGATTGTGAAGGCAGTGAAGGATGCGGGCAAGATCGCCATGGTACATGTGGATCTGATCGGCGGACTGAGCACAAGAGAGGTAGCTGTGGATTTTATCCATACCAGCACCATGCAGATGGGATCATTACCACGAAACCCTCCCTGATCCGAAGAGCCAGAGAATTGTCCATGTTTACCGTCCTCAGATTTTTCCTTCTGGATTCCATGGCATTTGAAAATATCTGCCAGCAGCAGTACAGTGTAAAGCCGGATTTTATTGAAGTTCTTCCAGGCGTGATGCCGCGCATCATTGAGAAACTTTGTCATCTGGTAAAAATAAAGATCATTGCAGGCGGACTGATCTCAGACAGAGAATCCGTGGTGGCGGCGCTGGATGCCGGTGCAATGGGAGTTTCCTCTACCAGTCATCAGGTATGGAGGTTATAGAAACAGAACAGGAATCCTGTTCGGACAACTGAAAAAGAAAAGGCATGAGAGAAGAGAGCCTGACAGATAGCGCATAGATTCTGTGCGTTTATTTGTCGGGCTTTTTCATTTACCAGGAAATTCATATATTGTGTACTGACTTTCCCGGTGAATAAAAATGAATCGTAAAAAAGGAGCAGAAACTATGTATGATGTAATTATTATCGGGGCAGGGGTAACGGGAACTGCCTGTGCAAGAGAATTATCCCGTTATGAGGCAAAGATCTGTGTACTGGAAAAAGAAGAGGATGTGTGCTGCGGAACCTCGAAAGCAAACAGTGCCATTGTCCATGCAGGCTATGATGCTGCGGAAGGCTCCCTGAAGGCAAAGCTCAATGTCAGGGGAAACCTGATGATGGAAGAGATTTCAGAAAAACTGGATTTTCCTTTTAAGAGAAACGGCTCTCTGGTGATCTGTCTTCATAAAGAAGATTTTCCAAAGCTTGAGACTCTTTATGAAAGGGGAAAGAAAAATGGAGTGAAAGGACTTCAGATTCTTTACCGGGAACAGGTGAAAGAAATGGAACCCAATATAACTGATGAGGTGTATGCAGCCCTCTATGCACCTTCAGCTGGAATCGTATGTCCTTTTGCCATGAACTTGGCTTTTGCAGAAAATGCTGTTGTCAATGGAGCAGAATTCCGATTTGATACAGAGGTACAGAATATCAGAAAAACCTCACAGGGCTGGGAGATTGAAACTTCCAAAGGAGTTTTCCTGACAAAAACAGTGATCAATGCAGCAGGAGTTTACGCAGACCGGTTCCACAATATGGTCAGTGAAAAAAAGCTTTGTATTACCCCAAGGAGAGGGAGCTACTGCCTTCTGGACAAAAGCGCGGGACCCCATGTGAACAGAACTGTATTTTCTCTTCCCGGAAAATACGGAAAAGGGATTCTTGTAACACCTACGGTTCACGGAAACCTTCTTCTGGGCCCAACTGCTGAAGACATTGAAAACAAAGAGGGAACAAACACTTCTGCGCAGGAGCTGGAGCAGGTAATCCAGAAAGCAGGCATGAATGTAAAAAATCTTCCTCTGAGACAGGTGATCACTTCCTTTGCAGGCCTTCGCGCCCATGAGGAAGGGGATGATTTTGTTATCGGTGAGTCTGAGGACGCGCCTGGTTTTGTGGACTGTGCAGGAATTGAATCCCCGGGACTTACCGCAGCTCCTGCAGTTGGAGAAATGGTTTCGGGCATCCTGAAAAAAAGGCTGAACCTTAAAGAAAAAGATGCTTTTATTTCTGAGAGAAAGGGCATTCTTAATCCGGCAGCGCTGGACAAAGAAGAATACCGGGAGCTTTTGAAAAAGCAGCCGGCCTATGGAAATATAATCTGCAGATGCGAGATGGTTTCAGAGGGAGAAATCCTTGATGCCATCCATCGTCCTCTGGGCGCCAGATCACTGGACGGCGTCAAGCGCAGAACAAGAGCAGGAATGGGGCGCTGCCAGTCAGGCTTCTGCTCTCCAAAAACCATGGAGATCCTTGCCCGGGAGCTTGGAAAGGATATGGCAGAGATCACCAAATGCGGAAAAAATTCACAAATCATTCTGGGAATCAATAAAGATACATTCTGACCAGATACAGGAGGAGCTACTATCATGGAAGCATATGATGTTGTAATTATAGGAGGCGGTCCGGCAGGACTGGCGGCGGCAGTTGCTGCAAAAGAACACGGTATACAGAAAATTCTGATTCTGGAAAGGGACAGAGAGCTGGGAGGTATTCTGAACCAGTGTATTCACAATGGCTTCGGTCTCCACACGTTTAAGGAGGAGCTGACAGGCCCGGAATATGCCCTGCGCTATATAAAAAAAGTACAGGAGCTTGATATTGAATACAGGCTGAATACCATGGTTGCAGATATCAGTCCGGAGAGGGTGATCACGGCTCTGAACCGGGAGGACGGACTTCTGGAAATAAAAGCAGAAGCAGTGATCCTTGCCATGGGCTGCCGGGAAAGATCAAGAGGAGCTTTGAATATTCCGGGATATCGCCCGGCAGGGATTTTTTCCGCAGGAACGGCACAGAGACTGGTAAACATGGAAGGATATCTTCCGGGTCGCAAGGTTGTGATCCTTGGTTCCGGAGATATCGGACTTATTATGGCAAGAAGAATGACTCTGGAGGGAGCAAAGGTAAAGGCAGTGGCAGAACTGATGCCTTATTCCGGCGGCCTCAGAAGAAATATTGTGCAGTGTCTGGAGGATTATGGAATCCCTTTAAAGCTCAGTCACACAGTTGTGGACATTAAAGGAAGGGAACGGGTGGAAGGAGTAACGCTTGCAAAGGTGGATGAAAGAGGAAAGCCCATTCCGGGCACTGAGGAAGAATACGCCTGCGATACTTTGCTTTTGTCAGTGGGTCTGATCCCGGAAAATGAGATATCTGGAAAAATGGGTGTGGAGCTGAATCCGGTAACGTCAGGTCCGGTGGTAAACGAAAGTCTGGAAACAAATATCCCCGGAGTATTTGCCTGCGGAAATGTACTGCATGTGCATGATTTGGTGGATTTTGTGTCACAGGAGGCAGCCGCAGCCGGGCGTTTTGCAGCGGATTTTATCAGAAATAAAAAATCCTTCCAAGAGAATCAGGAGAGAGAAGAGATACGAGACAGTCATGAGATCTGTATTATTTCTGACGGCGGTGTCCGCTATACCATTCCCTCTTTTATCCGGCCGGAATATATGGAAGAAAGCCTTACAATCCGCTTCCGGGTGGGCCGCGTTTACCGGGACTGTTATGTGTGTGTTTACTTTGACGAAAAGCTGGTAATCCGCAAAAAAAGATTATATGCAGCCCCGGGCGAGATGGAGGAGCTGATTCTGAAAAAAGCTCAGCTTATGGAACATCCCGCACTGAAACAGATCACCATAAAAATTCAGGAGGCATAAAAATGGAGGAAAGACATTTAATCTGTATAGGCTGTCCGGTTGGCTGCGCCCTGACTGTAAAAACAGAACAGGGAGCAGTGATATCCGTAGAGGGAAATACCTGTAAGCGGGGAAGGGAGTACGGGGAAAAGGAGGTGACGGCCCCTGCCAGAACCGTTACCACCACGGTAACGGTAACAGGTGGGAAAATTCCCGCAGTCTCTGTAAGAACCAGAAAAGATATTCCAAAAGAAAAAATCTTTGACTGTATCCGGGCGCTGAAAGGTATCCAGATTCCGGCGCCGGTGCATACAGGCGATATCATACTTGCCGATGTGGCAGGAACCGGAGTAGATGTAGTCGCCACAAAAACAGTGGAATTACGCTGACTGTTTAACGGAGAGAACAGTAACCCGGATGGGAACTATTTAGGGGAAAAATGTCAGCCAGCATTGACATTGAGCGTTGTAATGTTTATCATAAAGAATAGTATGTTCAGTCAGCAGATATATAAATTTTGCGGCAGCTGAAGATATGTCGGAACAAAAAGGAGAAACATTATGACCATTTCCATGATTGGAATAGATCACGGTCGTGCACCGGTGGATATCAGGGCATTATTTGCCTTTACAAAGAAAAACGCAGGGGAAGCTATGGAAAAGCTGAAGCATACAGCAGGCATACATGGCTGTGTGATTCTTTCTACCTGCAACCGCCTGGAAATCTGGGCAAGCCATGAAGAAGATCAGGAGCTTTCCCTGTATCAGTGTCTTTGTCGGCTAAAAGGAGTACAGGAAGTTTCCTATGAAAAATATTTTGTTACACGAAAGGATAAAGAGGCGGCAGCTCACCTGTTTTATCTGGCAGGCGGGCTGAAGTCTCAGATTCTGGGAGAAGACCAGATTCTTACTCAGATTAAAGATGCTCTGAATCTTGCCAGAGAACATTTTACCTCGGACAGTGTGTTGGAGGTTCTTTTCCGTATGGCAGTAACTGCAGGCAAAAAAATTAAGACAGAGGCGCCTCTTGCCCACGGAAATCCTTCTGTGATCCATCAGGCAGTCTGTTCTCTGAAATCTCAGGGCTATGAAATAAAAGGGAAAACCTGTATGGTTATCGGAAACGGAGAAATGGGAAAGGTAGCTGCCCAGACACTCCGTGAGGCAGGGGCTGATGTGACGGTTACTGTGCGTCAGTACCGAAGCGGGATTGTGGAGATCCCGGAGGGCTGCAAAAGAATCAACTATGGCGAGCGAATGGAGTATCTTCCCAAATGCGATCTGGTTGTCAGCGCAACGGCAAGCCTAATTTTACATTAAGAGAAGAACAGTTTTCTGACCTCACACTTCCGGAAGAGCTGATCCTTCTGGATCTGGCAGTGCCAAGAGACATTGATCCTGCTCTTGGAAAGCGGAAAGAAATCAGACTTTACGACATGGACAGCTTCCATTCGTCTGAAATATCTTCTGAGCAGAGTGAAAGCATCCGGAAGGCAGAACAGATCGTAGAAGAGCAGATGGAGGAATTTTATCAGTGGCTGGAGGGCCGGGATGTGATTCCCAGGATCCAGGAGATCAGAGAGGATGCGGTACAGGATCTGAACCTGCGCATCGAAAAAATCCTCAAAAAAACACCAATGGAACAAAAGGACAGAGAAAGCCTGCTTGAAGCAGTGGATACTGCTGCCGGAAAGGTTGTGAATAAGCTGATCTTCGGTTTAAGGGATAGCCTGAATCAGGAGGTTTTTCTGGAATGTGTGGCCGGATTGGAGAAGCTTTATGAAGACTAAAAGATATTTTCCCATGTTTATAGATCTTTCAGACAAAAACGTGGTTGTAGTTGGCGGGGGAAACATTGCCACCCGGAGAGTCAAGACACTGCTTCAGTTTACAAGAAACGTAACGGCTATTGCCCCAAAAGTGACTGAGGAGCTTCGGGGGCTTGGAACGGCAGGCTATGTAAATCTGATTACCCGTCCTGTAAAGCGTTCGGATTTTCAGACGGCATATATGGTGATCGCAGCTACCAATGACTGGAAGCTGAATGATGAAATTTACCGCGTCTGCAAGGAAGAGGGCATTTATGTGAATATTGCGGACGATAAGAGCAAGTGTGATTTTTATTTTCCGGGAATTTATATGAAGGATGAAATGGTAGTGGGAATCACTGCAAGCGGACTGGATCATCACAAGGCAAAAAAGGTCCGGATCGCCATTCAGAAAGCCATGGAGGAAGCAGCGGAAAATGACAAAGAATAAAATAATCATCGGAAGCAGAGAAAGCGCTCTGGCAGTGCTGCAGAGTGAGATGGTAAAAAGCTTTCTCAATAAAGAGCATCCGGAATTACATACAGAGATCCTGACCATGAAAACCACAGGAGACAAAATTCTTGACCGTACCCTTGATAAGATTGGGGGAAAAGGACTTTTTGTAAAAGAGCTGGATCTTGCTCTTATAGAGAAACGGTCAGACATTTCTGTTCACAGCCTGAAGGACATGCCTATGGAGGTTCCCTCTGAGCTTCCGCTTCTGGCTTTTTCAAAAAGAGAAGATCCCAGAGACGTTCTTGTTCTTCCAAAGGGCGCAGATTATCTGGATAAAAGTAAGCCTCTTGGCTGTTCCAGTCTCCGCAGGACGTTACAGCTGAAAGTGCTTTATCCGGATATGGAAGTAAAAAGCATCCGGGGAAATCTTCAGACAAGGCTTCGGAAGCTGGATGAAGGAGAGTATGCGGGACTGATTCTTGCGGCAGCCGGCCTGAAGCGCCTGGGGCTGGAAAACAGAATCAGCCGCTACTTTACAGTGGAAGAGATGCTTCCTGCAGCAGGCCAGGGAATTCTGGCAGTTCAGGGAAGGGCAGAAGAAGATTATTCCTGCCTGGAGGGGTACTGTGACAGGGAAGCCTGGATATGCGGAACAGCGGAAAGGGCCTATGTAAAATATCTGGACGGCGGCTGTTCCTCCCCTGTGGCTGCCTATGGTGAGCTTCACGGAGACACACTGCTGCTCCGGGGGCTTTATTACAGAGAAGAAGACGGGACATATATAAAAGGCCAGCTGGAGGGCGATCCTTTAAGAGCAGAGGAGCTGGGGATTACTCTTGCAAAGCGTCTGAAAGAATCCATGGAAAAAGGAGAGTCATCATGAGTATTGGAAAAGTATGGCTGGTAGGTGCAGGTCCGGGAGATGCCGGACTTTTTACTCTGAAAGGCCTTGAGGTTCTTAATAAAGCGGAAGTAGTTGTATATGACAGTCTGGTAGGTCAGGGAGTTCTCACAAAAATCCCTGACAGCGCAAGGCTGATCTATGTGGGAAAACGGGCAGACAAGCATACCCTTCCCCAGGAACAGATCAATCAGGTGCTTCTGGAGGAAGCGCAGAAGGGATATCGGGTGGTGCGGCTCAAAGGCGGAGATCCTTTTTTGTTTGGAAGAGGCGGAGAGGAGCTGGAGCTTCTTACAGAACACGGAATCCCTTATGAGATCGTTCCCGGTGTAACCTCTCCGCTGGCAGTTCCTGCCTATAACGGCATTCCGGTGACACACAGAGATTTCTGTTCTTCTCTTCATATTATTACCGGACACAGAAGAGCAGGAAAAGAGTATGACATTAATTTCCGGGCTCTTGTGGACACAAAGGGTACGCTTGTATTTTTGATGGGAGTAGCAGCTCTTCACGATATCTGTCAGGGGCTTCTGGACGAGGGCATGGAACCGGAAATGCCTGCAGCGATTTTGCAGAAGGGAACCACAGCAGGACAGAAAAAAATCGTAGCCACAGTCAGCACCCTGGAAGCTGAGGTAAAACGTCAGGGAATCCAGACGCCTGCTATTATTGTGGTAGGAAAGGTCTGCGCTCTTGCAGATGAATTTAACTGGTATGAAAAGCTTCCTCTGATGGGCTGGAAGGTGCTTGTCACAAGACCGAAAAACAGAAGCTCCCGCACCACAGAGCTTTTACGGGAAAAAGGAGCGGAGGTTCTGGAGCTTCCTTCTATCCGTACCCAGGCGCTGGAAGATCAGACCGCGCTTTATCAGGCGCTGAATCACATTTCAGATTATCAGTGGGCTGTGTTTACCAGCCCTACAGGGGCAGAAATCTTTTTGGATGAGCTGAAACGCCGCAGAATGGATATCCGCAGTCTTGCCGGGATCCGTCTTGCAGCGATCGGCCAGGGAACCAGAAAGATTCTGGAGGATCGAGGCCTTCTGACTGATCTGATGCCTGAGATCTATGACGGTGACTGTCTGGGCGAGACACTTGCAAAGGAGCTGAAGGGCGGAGAGCGGATCTTGATCCCAAGAGCCAGAAAAGGAAACGAGAATCTGGTGCGGCTTCTTAAGGAGGCAGGCGGTATTGTTGACGATATCCCCACCTATGAAACTCTTTATGAGAGCAGCAGTCTCATTGACATAAAAAAAGAAATCACTGACAAAAACATAGACTGTGTGGTATTTACCAGCGCGTCTACGGTAAAGGGCTTTGCGGAAAGCACCAGGGGCGCTGATTATACCGGACTTACTGCCGCCTGCATCGGAAAGCAGACAAAGGCAGCAGCAGATAAGCTTGGAATGGATACTTATATGGCAGAAAAAGCTACCATCGAACATCTGATCCGACTGGTAGAAGAAATAAAACACAAAAAGGAAAGAGAGTGAGAAACATGGATTTAATCCAGAGACCAAGAAGACTGAGAGGCAGCGAGACACTGAGAAAAATGGTGAGAGAGACAAGAATTGACAAATCCTCTCTTATCTATCCTCTGTTTGTCCGTGAAGGAAACAATATAGAAGAGGAAATTCCGTCCATGGAAGGTCAGTTCCGCTACAGTGTGGACCGTCTTCCCTATGAACTGGAAAGGCTTTCAAAGACAGGCGTAAGCAGCGTAATGCTGTTTGGCATTCCGGATCATAAGGATGAGGTGGGAAGCGGAGCCTATGCAGAAAACGGAATTGTTCAGAAAGCCCTTCGGGAGGCAAAAAACAGTTTCCGGATATGTATTACATCACTGATGTATGTATGTGCGAATACACCTCCCACGGACACTGCGGCGTACTCTGTGGCCATGAGGTAGAAAATGATGCCACTCTTGAGCTTCTTTCCAAAACTGCTCTTTCTCATGTAGAAGCAGGAGCCGACATGGTTGCACCCTCTGACATGATGGACGGCCGTGTGCGTGCCATCCGTCAGTGCCTTGATAAAAACGGACATAAGGAAACACCGATCATGTCCTATGCGGTAAAATATGCGTCTGCTTTTTACGGTCCGTTCCGTGACGCAGCCGGTTCAGCCCCTGCCTTTGGCGACAGAAAAAGCTACCAGATGGATTATCACAACCGCAGAGAGGGCATGAAGGAGGCTCTTACAGATATTGAAGAGGGAGCTGACATTATTATGATCAAGCCAGCCATGTCCTATCTTGATATGGTTTCCGAGGTACATAAGGCAACCAATGTTCCCATTGCAGCTTACAGCGTAAGCGGCGAGTATGCCATGGTAAAGGCTGCTGCAAAAATGGGATGGATCGAAGAGGACAAGATTGTGTGTGAAATGGCTGCAAGTGCGTATCGCGCAGGGGTTCAGATCTATCTTACCTATTATGCAAAAGAGCTTGCAGGATTTATTGACGAAGGGAGAATCGGCTGATGACAAGATCAGAGGAATTATTTAACCGTGCAGTAAAAAGGATTCCGGGAGGCGTCAACAGTCCGGTCCGCGCTTACGGAGCCATTGGGGAAGTCCCCAGATTTATCGACCATGCAGACGGATGCTATATTTATGATGCAGATGGAAACAGATATATTGATTACATTGATTCCTGGGGTCCCATGATCCTTGGACACAACTTTCCGGAAATCCGGGAGGCTGTTTTAAAGGCCTGCGAAAAAGGCTTAAGCTTTGGTTGCGCCACAGAGGTTGAGGTGGAGATGGCAGAATTTATCTGTGAACATCTTCCTCATGTGGAGATGGTCCGTATGGTAAATTCCGGCACAGAGGCAGTGATGAGCGCTGTCCGTGCAGCGAGAGGGTTTACAGGAAAAAGTAAGATTATTAAATTTGCCGGCTGCTATCACGGACACAGCGACGCGCTTTTAGTAAGCGCAGGCTCAGGAGTTATGACAAGCGGGATTCCGGACAGCGCAGGGGTTCCGGCAGGCTGTACCCAGGATACCATGACTGCGGTTTACAATGATCTGGACAGTGTAAAAACACTGATGGAGCAGGCAAAGGATCAGGTGGCGGCAGTGATCGTGGAGCCGGTAGCTGCAAATATGGGCGTGGTTCTTCCAGATGAGGGCTTCCTTCAGGGCCTTCGTGACCTCTGCGATAAAAATAACGCGCTTCTGATCTTTGACGAGGTCATCACAGGCTTCCGCCTTGCCTTTGGCGGAGCGGCTGAATACTTTGGCGTAAAACCGGATATGGTCACTTACGGCAAGATCATCGGCGCAGGAATGCCGGTAGGAGCTTATGGCGGAAGAAAAGAAATTATGGAAATGGTTTCTCCTTCAGGTCCGGTATATCAGGCAGGCACCTTAAGCGGAAATCCGGTGGCAATGGCAGCCGGCCTTACCCAGCTGAAATATCTCTATGCTCATCCGGAGGTTTATACAGGACTTGAGAAAAAAGGAACTCTCCTTTATGAGGGAATGAAAGACCTTGCAGAAAAAGCAGGACTTATCTGTCATCTGAACCATATTTCTTCTCTTGGAAGTATTTTCTTTACAGGAGAAAAGGTCTGCGATTATACTTCTGCAAAAACCTCTGACACAAAAGCCTTTGCAAATTATTTCCTGTCCATGCTGAAGGGCGGCATTCATCTGGCTCCCTCCCAGTTTGAGGCAATGTTCTTATCTGACGCGCATTCAGAGGATGTGATTCATGAGACACTGAAGGTATTTTCAGAGGTTCTGGAAAAGGGAAATTTATATGAATAAATCTACATTCGGAAAACTTTTTACAGTGACAACCTGGGGAGAATCCCATGGAAAAGCTCTGGGGGCAGTGGTGGACGGATGTCCGGCAGGGCTTGAACTGGATGAAAGCCACATCCAGAAATACCTTAACCGGCGTAAACCCGGACAGAGCCGTTATACCACAGCCAGAAAAGAAGGGGATCAGGTGGAAATTTTATCCGGAGTATTTGAAGGAAAGACAACCGGAACTCCTATTTCTCTCATGGTAAGAAATATGGATCAGAGATCCGGGGATTACGGAAATATTGCTTACTCTTACCGTCCGGGACATGCAGATTTTACCTTTGATTCCAAATATGGATTCCGGGATTACCGGGGCGGCGGGCGTTCCTCCGGAAGAGAAACCGTTGGAAGAGTGGCGGCGGGAGCAGTTGCCATAAAGCTTCTGGAAGCTCTGGGTATTTCTTTCTGTACCTACACAAAAGCTATCGGACCGGCAGAGATTACAGAATTTCATCCGGAAGAAATTGAAAACAATGCCTTTTATATGCCGGATAAAAAGGCAGCAGAAAAGGCAGGCGCTTATCTGGAACAGTGTATGAAGGAACAGGACAGCGCAGGCGGGATCATCGAGTGCCGCATCAAGGGAGTTCCCCCAGGACTTGGAACACCGGTGTTTGAAAAGCTGGACGCCATGCTTGCCCAGGCTGTTATGTCCATTGGCGCGGTAAAAGGCGTGGAGATCGGAGAAGGGTTCTATGTGGCTCAGATGAGGGGCTCTCAGGACAATGACGGATTTGCGGCCTCTGAAAAAGGGATTGTCAAAACCTCCAACCATGCAGGGGGGATCATGGGCGGCATCAGTGACGGAAGCGAGATCCTTCTGCGGGCAGCTGTTAAACCGACTCCCTCTGTAAGTCAGCCGCAGGCAACCGTAACAGACAAAGGAGAAAATATTTCTCTGGAGATCCACGGCCGTCACGATCCGGTGATCGTGCCCCGGGCAGTGGTTGTGGTAGAGGCCATGTGCGCTCTTACCATTGCAGACGCTCTTCTTGGCAATATGGGCGCAAGACTGGATAAAGTGCAGGAATTTTACAAAAAATAAAACGCACAATATTAGACAAATATTCCCACAGTGAAACATTTTGTTTAAAATCGAAACCTCCTATAATAATCTTAACGATTATGTATGGGAGGTTTTTTTATGCAGTACGGGCATTTTGATAATGAAAAAAGAGAATATGTCATTGACCGGGTCGATCTTCCGGTATCCTGGACCAATTATCTGGGAGTGAACGATATGTGTGCTGTGGTCAATCATACAGCAGGAGGGTATATTTTTTATCAGTCGCCGGAATATCACAGGATCACAAGGTTTCGTGGGAATGGGGTGCCCATGGATCGGCCGGGACATTATGTGTATCTGAGAGATGATGAAAGCGGAGACTATTGGAGTATTTCCTGGCAGCCTGTGGGAAAACTGCTGGATCAGGCAAAATATACCTGCCGACACGGTATGTCCTATTCCGTATATGAATGTGAGTACAGCGGAATCCAGGCTTCTCAGACTCTTTCTGTTGCCATGGATGATCCTGTGGAGATCTGGGATATAAAAATTAAAAATACCGGAGAAAAACAGAGAAGTATCAGTGTATTTTCTTATCTGGAATTTTCCTTTCATCAGATTGAAATGGATAACAAAAATTTTCAGATGAGTCTGTATGCGGCAGGCTCCTCTTATAAAGATGGCGTGATCGAGCACGACCTTTTTTATGAAGAGTTTGGCTATCAGTATTTCACAGCAAGCTTTGTTCCGGACAGTTATGACTGTGTCCGTGACAGATTCCTGGGAGACTACCGCACAGAAAGTAATCCTGCAGGAGTAGAAAAGGGAAGATTAAGCGGAAGCAGTGAACTGGGAGGAAACCACTGCGGCGCTCTTCACAAAAAACTGGTGTTGAATCCCGGGGAAGAGGTTCGGGTTTTCTTTTTCCTGGGAGAAGGCAAGCGGGAGGAAGGGGCTCGCATCCGGGAAAAATATTCATCTCCTGAAAAAGTGGATAGGGTATATGCAGAACTTGATGATTTCTGGGAAAAAAAGCGTCAGAAGCTTCAGATCATGACTCCCAATGAGGGGATGAATACCATGATCAATATTTGGACTCTGTACCAGGCAGAGATTAATATTATGTTTTCCAGATTCGCTTCCTTTATTGAGGTTGGCGGGCGCACAGGGCTTGGATACCGGGATACAGCCCAGGATTCTATGACTGTTCCTCATTCCAACCCGGAAAAATGCAGACAGAGGATAGTAGAGCTTCTTCGGGGGCTTGTAAGTGAAGGCTATGGGCTTCATCTGTTTCAGCCGGAATGGTTTGCACCCGGAGAAAAGCCAAAGCCGTTTAAATCTCCGACCGTTGTTCCGGAACCAAAGCGGTCTGATATGATCCATGGTCTTGAGGATACCTGCTCAGACGATGCCCTGTGGCTGGTTGCTTCAATCAATACCTATATCAAAGAGACTGGAGAATTTGACTTCCTGGATCAGGTGATCACTTATGCAGATCGCGGGGAAGGAACCGTTTATGAGCATATGAAAAAAATCCTTGATTTTTCAGATAAGCAAACCGGACCTCACGGAATCTGTAAAGGTCTCCGGGCCGACTGGAACGACTGTCTGAATTTAGGCGGCGGAGAAAGTGCCATGGTCTCGTTCCTTCATTACTGGGCTGTTCAGAATTTTCTGGAGCTTGCACGATACAGGGAAGAAAAAGAGGATATTGAGAAATATACCGCCATGGCGGAAAGAATCAAAACAGCCTGTGACAGGGAACTGTGGGATCGGGAATGGTATATCCGAGGAATAACCCGAAACGGCAGAAAAATCGGCAGAGAAGCGGACAAAGAAGGCAGGATACATCTGGAATCCAATGCCTGGGCAGTGCTCTCCCAGGCTGCTCCTGCAGACAAAGGAAAAAAGGCAATGGACAGTATTTATAAAGAACTGTTTACGCCTTACGGAATTATGCTTAACGGGCCTGCCTATCGCACGCCGGATGACGATATCGGGTTTGTTACCAGAGTGTATCCGGGGCTGAAAGAAAATGCATCGATTTTCAGCCATCCCAATCCCTGGGCCTGGGCGGCAGAGTGCGTTCTGGGAAGAGGAGACAGGGCAATGGAGTTTTACAATGCTCTCTGTCCTTATTATCAGAATGACAAAATTGAAATACGGGAATCAGAACCTTATTCCTATTGTCAGTTTGTAGTGGGAAAAGATCATACAGCCTTCGGACGGGCCCGTCATCCTTTTATGACAGGAACAGGCGGATGGGCCTATTATTCCGCAACCCGGTATATGCTTGGTATCCGGCCGGGGCTGAAAGAACTGCAGATCGATCCCTGTATTCCGGAAGAATGGGAAGAGTTTTGCGTAAAAAGAGACTGGAGAGGCGCCGTATATGATATCCGGGTGGAAAATCCTCGTCATGTTTCAAAAGGGGTAAGGGAAATTTATCTTGATGAAAAGAAAGTTTCATGTATTCCGGCACAGCCGGAAGGAAGCTGTCACAAAGTACGTGTGGTAATGGGGTGAGGGAGGAATAAGCTATGATCAGATTCGGTACAGGCGGCTGGAGAGCCGTTATAGGTGATGAATTTACACGGGCAAATATTCAGATACTTGCAAAGGCTCTGGCCGGGAAAATGAAAGACGGAGGCTGTGCAGAGCAGGGACTTTGTATAGGATACGACAGACGCTTTCTGTCCAAGGAGGCGGTGATGTGGGCATGTGAGGTCTTTGCCGCTGAGGGGATCCGGTGCTGGTTTGTAAACAGATCCTCTCCCACTCCCCTGATCATGTATTATGTAATGGCACATAAGCTGCCTTATGGACTGATGGTAACGGCAAGTCATAATCCTGCTGTTTATAATGGATTTAAGGTGTTTACAAAAGGCGGGAGAGATGCAGATGAGGAGCAGACGGCAGAAATTGAATATTATATTGAAAAAATACAGAAAGATCTGGAAGAAGGAATAAAAATTGACAGTGTTCCTTATGAGGAAGCCAGGGACTGTGGTCTGGTAGTGGAGTTTAATCCTCTGAATGAATATATTGATTCTATTATTGGAGGTATTGACATGCAGGCAATCCGGGCAAGAGGGCTTCGCGTGGCGCTTGACCCCATGTACGGAGTAAGCCGACCTCCTTAAAAACTATTTTGTCTATTGCCAGATGTGAGGTAGAAACCATTCATGAACGCCACGATACGTTGTTTGGAGGAAAGCTTCCTGCCTCCAATGCTGCAACGCTCAGATCTCTTCAGAATTATGTGCTGGACAGGGGCTGCGACATTGGAATTGCCACGGACGGAGATGCAGACAGGATCGGTGTGATCGATGATCAGGGACATTTTCTTCATCCAAATGATATTCTTGTACTTTTGTATTATTATCTGGTAAAATATAAAAAATGGACTGGACCTGCTGTAAGAAATGTGGCAACCACCCATATGCTTGACCGTGTGGCGGAAAGCTTTGGACAGCCGTGCTATGAGGTACCGGTAGGATTTAAATATATTTCAGCCAAAATGCAGGAAACGGATGCTCTGATCGGAGGAGAGTCATCGGGAGGTCTGACGGTCAGAGGACATATCAGCGGCAAGGACGGAATTTATGCAGCCTCTCTTCTGGTGGAAATGATAGCAGTTACCGGAAAATCCATTTCCCGGATTATGTCAGATATCAGAAGTGAATACGGCGCTGTTTTTATGGAGGAAAGAGATTACCGTTTTACTCCGGAGCGTAAGGAGGAAATTTACAGGATTCTCATGGAGGAAAAACTTTTGCCGGAGCTTCCTGCTGCCATTGCCCGGGTTTCCTATCTGGATGGATGTAAGGTATACTTTCAGAATGGAGGCTGGATCATTGCACGCTTTTCCGGGACAGAACCTCTGCAGCGGTTTCTTTTCCACCGGATCCAGCGCAAGAGCCGTACACATTCCATAATTGACAGACTCTATTTTGCCTTCCACATTTTTTCTTGCCCTGCATCTTCCTGTCTTTCCCTCTTCCCGCCTGCAGTGATGCATGCATACTCTGCACGTTGTACTCA
>ENA-OPYY01000198-OPYY01000198.1-human-gut-metagenome-genome-assembly--contig:-NODE-198-length-24816-cov-2.476731_pt1 | contig 24816 bp, 29 predicted proteins | sample MGYA00242472_ERZ504481 | MGnify/ENA primary metagenome ERZ504481 (study PRJEB26092, sample SAMD00036265) | human gut metagenome | host: Homo sapiens | study: EMG produced TPA metagenomics assembly of...
TTACTTTTTCTACCACATCTGCATATTTTTCCGGCTGATGCTCTTTATATTTTTCACTGAACGCTTCGGGTGGGTTCCGGAATATCGCACGCGGCGTTTATGTGGTTTTTCCTGATTTTCCATTATCTATTCTCCTGTCTGTTTCTGTTATTTTTTATAAAATCATTTTTGGTAACCAACTTACAGCTTCTAAGAGCACAGGCATTTTACAATGAACGATTTTACCTTTTTCTGCATTCAGATAAAATATGGCTGTACAGTACATACCTGCCTGCTGATATAAAAGCTGTTTTAAAAACCTTCTTTTATCAGAAAAACTTGTTACTATACTAGAATATCAGAAAATCTCTGAAATCACAATGAAAAGAATCCTCTAAAAAAATTGACGAAAGATTAACATTTTTCTTCTTTACTTTTTTCCTGATTTGGCATAGAATGTTTCATTACAACTATAAAACTGTCATACCAGTTAGAAAAAAGAAAGTGGTGAATGAACATGAAACGCAGGTTTTTCTTTGGGCTTCTGACACCGGGCAGGATTATTTTTATTCTTATTTTAATCTATATTGCTCTGCTTACAGTGCCTTATCTGCGGCACAAAAAAGTTTCAGAAAATTTTCAGAATGACTTCAGTCAGAGAGAGTTTTACAGCTCCCAGGCGGGAAGCGAGCGGATCGCCTACATAAACGACAACACAGACGCTCTTCTCTATCGCCTTCAGATGATCGAACAGGCAGAGCAGGAAATTATTCTCTCTACCTTTGACTTTAACGCCGACAAAGGCGGAAAAGATGTTATGGCTGCGCTTATGAGTGCCGCGGACAGAGGCGTAAAAGTCCGGGTGATCATTGACGGCTTCAGCGGTTTTCTGGATGTAAAGGGAAAAGGAACCCAGTGGTTCCAGGCTCTGGCCTCCCATGAGAACATTTCTCTTCGCATCTACAATCCGCTCACGCCTTTAAAGCCCTGGAAAATGCAGGCCCGTCTCCATGACAAATATCTGATCATTGACCATCAGATGTTCCTGCTGGGAGGAAGAAATACAACCAATCTGTTTCTTGGGGATTACTCCAAATCAAAAAATATTGACAGAGAAATTTTTGTGTATGAGACAGAAGATAATAAAGCTTCCTCTCTCTATCAGCTCAAAGCTTATTTTGAAAAAATATGGGCTCTGAAGGACAGCCGGGAGTTTACCTGCAAAAAACTTTCTGATGAAATTCAGGAATGTATTGCGTCTCTGAACAACCGTTATCAGAAGCTGAAAGAAACATATCCGAAGGCTTATACGGACTGGGATTTCCAGAAGCTCACCTTTGAGACAAATAAAATTTCCCTTCTCTGCAATCCTCTGGAAGCAGAAAACAAAGAGCCCTGGATGTGGTATTCCATCCACCAGCTTATGCTTCAGGGAAAAGAAACGCTTATCTACACCCCCTATATCATCTGCGGAAAAGAGATGTACCAGGATCTTACAGACCTGAAGGACAACAATATTCCCCTTGAAATCATTACCAATGATGTTGCCAGCGGAGCAAACCCCTGGGGATGCACGGATTATCTGAACCAGAAAGAAAAAATCTGGAAAACCGGCGCAAAGGTTTATGAATTTATGGGCGGTCATTCCTGCCATACAAAAGCAGTTCTGATCGATGACAGAATGAGTATTGTGGGCTCCTACAATCTGGATATGAGAAGCACCTACCAGGATACAGAGCTGATGCTTGCCATTGACTCAGAGAAATTAAATTCCATGATCCGAAAAGAAGCAGAAACAGACAAGACCTACAGTAAAACCATGGGACCTGACGGAAACTATATTCAGGGCGAAAACTATGTTCCAAAAAAACTCAGTACAGGAAAGAAAATCTTCTACTGGACTCTTCGGGTTCTTACTGTACCTCTCAGAAAATTCCTGTAATCTTTCTGAGCCCGCAGAATAAAAAACTTCCTTTCATTGATCAGGCTGTTTCTAATAAGCCTTCTGCAGCTCAGATCATTACTTCTGTCTTTTAAAAATATTTACAAAAAAAGACACTGCATCCGGAAATGCGCTCCGGGGGAAGCTCCCCGGAACATCCATTTCCTGTGCAGTGTCTCTTTTTTTGTAGCTATATGTGTTTTTATGACAGTTCCAGCTTTCCTGTATAAAGCTGATAATAGGTTCCTTTCATTTTGATCAGATCCTCATGATCGCCTCTTTCAATAATATTTCCATGATCCAGAACAATAATCGCATTACTGTTGCGGATTGTGGAAAGTCTGTGTGCGATTACAAATACAGTACGTCCTTTCATCAGGTTGTCCATACCTTTTTGTACAATACTCTCTGTTCGTGTATCAATACTTGAAGTGGCCTCGTCAAGAATCAGTACAGGCGGATCTGCACTGCTGCCCTGGCAATGGACAAAAGCTGTCTCTGTCCCTGTGAAAGCTCCTCACCGTCACCGCTGAGCATTGTCTGATATCCATTAGGAAGCATCTGGATAAACTGATCTGCATGGGCAAGGCGCGCTGCCTGGTAAACCTCTTCGTCTGTGGCATCCAGCTTTCCATAACGGATATTATCCATAATCGTACCGGTAAACAGATGCGTATCCTGCAGGACAATTCCCAGAGAACGGCGGAGGTCATCCTTTTTAATCTTTGTGATGTTGATTCCGTCGTAACGGATCTTGCCTTCCTGAATATCATAAAAACGATTGATCAGGTTGGTGATCGTAGTCTTTCCGGCTCCTGTAGAGCCTACAAAAGCAAGCTTCTGTCCAGGCTTTGCATACAGGCTGATATTTTTCAGGATTACTTTATCTTCATTGTAGCCAAAGGTCACATTCTCAAAAACAACATCTCCGGTCAGCTCTGTATAGGAAACAGAACCGTCTGCAGAATGAGGATGTTTCCATGCCCACATTCCTGTGCGCTCCTTACATTCTGCAATATTTCCGTTTTCGTCCTTTCTGGCATTTACAAGAGTCACATAACCTTCATCTTTTTCCGGCTCCTCGTCGATCAGCTGGAAAATACGCTCTGCTCCTGCAAGCGCCATAACAATGGAGTTAAACTGCTGAGCCACCTGCATAAACGGCTGAGTAAAGCTTTTTGTAAACTGAAGGTAGGAAGCCATAACTCCAAGAGTGATTCCGCCTACTCCGATAACAGAAAGGAAACCGCCCAGAACTGCTGTAAGAACAAACTGAAGATTTCCGATATTTCCGATTACCGGTCCCATCATATTTGCAAAAGTATTTGCTCTGGAAGCGCTTTCAAAAAGAGCTTCGTTTAATTTATCAAACTCTTCTTCTGATTTTCTTTCATGGTTAAATACCTTGACAACTCTCTGTCCGTTCATGCGCTCTTCCACAAAGCCGGTTACATCTGCCAGAGACATCTGCTGGCTGACAAAATACTTTCCACTGTTCCCACCGATCTTTCTGGTAACAAAAGTCATAACAAAAATAACTGCAACAGCCAGAATTGTCAGAAGCGGACTCAATGCCACCATGGAAATAGAAGTGACAATAATGGTAAAAAAGGACATCAGCGCCTGGGGAATTGCCTGGCTGATCATCTGCCTCAGAGTGTCGGTATCGTTTGTGTAAAGACTCATAATAGAGCCGTTTGTCCTCTGGTCAAAATAGCGGATTGGAAGAGTCTGCATATGTTCAAACATATCGTCTCTCACCTTTTTCAGAACACCCTGTCCGATATAAACCATCATTCTGGTGTAAATAAAGGTGGAAACCACTCCCAGAAGGAAAATGCATCCCAGAACTGCAAGCGCCCGGTAAAGCTCTGTAAAGTTCGGACTCTGCTGTCCGATCAGCGGAATAATAAAATCATCCAGCAAAAATTTCAGGGACAAAGACACGGAGATCGTTGCCACAGAGCTGATAAGAATACAGACAAACACCAGGATAAAACGCATTTTATAGGTTTCTGTCACATATTTCAGAAGGCGCTTTGCTGTCTTTAACGTATCCTTGGACAGCTTTGGTTTTCCGTTTTGTTTCTTATTCATTCTCTTCACCTCCCCGTACCTGAGATTCATATACTTCTCTGTAGATTTCATTTGTTTTAAGAAGCTCCTGAGAGGTTCCCACACCTGCAACAGCACCTCCATCCAGAACAATGATCTGGTCCGCATCTTCTATAGAAGCAACGCGCTGCGCAATAATGATCTTTGTAGTATCCGGAATTTCCTCACGGAATGCCTTACGGATCAGTGCGTCTGTTTTTGTGTCAACCGCGCTTGTGGAATCATCCAGAATCAAGATCTTCGGTTTTTTCAGAAGCGCTCTTGCAATACAGAGCCTCTGCTTCTGTCCGCCGGAAACATTATTTCCTCCCTGAACGATCTGGGTTTTATATCCGGCCGGAAACTCATTGATAAATCCGTCTGCCTGAGCCAGTCTGCACACTCTCTGTACCTCTTCATCACTGGCATTTTCGTCTCCCCACCGGATGTTTTCATAAATGGAACCGGAAAACAGCACATTTTTCTGGAGAACCATAGATACCTGGTCCCGCAGAGCTTCCAGGTTATAATCACGTACATCGATTCCGCCAACCTTCACGCTTCCCTCTGTCACATCATAGAGACGGGGGATCATCTGTACCAGGGTGGACTTTGCACTTCCGGTTCCGCCGATAATTCCAACTGTCTGACCGGATTTGATATGAAGATTAATATCCTTCAGGGAAAGATTTCCGACCTTTCCTCCATAGCTGAAGTTTACATGGTCAAATACGATTTCTCCATTTGGAACCTCTTTTACAGAATCCTCATTATCTGCCATTTCCGGCACTTCCTTCAGCACCTCTGTAATACGGTCTGTAGATGCCTCTGCAATCATGATCATAACAAACACAAAGGTAACCATGGAAAGGGACATCAGGATCTGAAGCGCATACACGATCACACTGGTAAGCTCTCCTGTTGCCATACTTCCAAAAACAATGCTCTTTCCTCCGATAGCAACCAGAAGAAGAACCACCGTATACATAGTAAACTGCATAACCGGAGAGTTCCATGATACGATTTTTTCCGCCTTTGTAAAAAGATCATACACATATTTGGAAATTCCGTGAAACTTACGGATCTCAAAATCTTCTCTGACAAAAGCCTTCACCACACGGGACGCATTTACGTTTTCCTGAACAGAATTATTCAGCACATCATACTCGTCAAACACCTTGACGAAGTGGGGATGGGCTTTCTTTGCAATAAAGATAAGGGTTCCGCCAAGAAGAGGAATCACGATCAGGAATAAAAGCGCGATTTTTACATTGATCATTAATGTCATGACCCATGAAAGCAGCACCATGATCGGAGCCCTTGCAAGAAGACGGATACTCATCATGTATGCCATCTGCACGTTTGTAATATCAGTTGTCATTCTGGTAACAAGTCCTGAAGTGGAAAAATGATCGATATTCTTAAAAGAAAATTCCTGTACCTTATAAAAAATATCATGTCTCAGATTTTTTGCGTAGCCGGCTGCTGCCACTGCCGCCATTTTTCCTGCGATCACGCCAAACCACAAAGCCAGCATAGCCATGACCACAAGGATCAGCCCGCGCTGGACAATGTAGTTGATATTCCCCTTGGCAATGCCAACATCAATGATCTTTGCCATTTCCATGGGGATGAGAACCTCCATCAGGACCTCAAGGATTACAAATAACGGAGCCAGCACTGACTGTTTTTTGTATTCCCGGACTGATCGTAAAAGTGTCTTATTCATCTTTTCTGTCTACCTCCTTATTCTCCCTGTTCTTTTCTGCAAGATTCTGACACATCTGATAAAGAACTTTTTTGCACAGAAAAAGATCCTGCTCTGACACACCCTCAGTCATACGGATCTCGGTTTCATGAATATGCTCCAGAATACTTGGACGCAGAGCCTCTGCTTTTTTTGTGGGAAGGATTCTTTTCAGTCTGGCATCCTCTTTTACGCTTTCCCGGTAGATAAACCCGTTTTTTTCGATCAGCTTGAGAATACCTGATACTGTAGATTTCCTGACCTGGAACTCCTCTTCAAGATTTTTCTGATAAATATCTCTGTGAAGAGTTTCCAGCAAAATATAATTCAGTATATGCCTCTGCATCGGCGTCAGCTCGTCATCCTCCACAGCCTCCTCAGGCTTCTGATTCCGTTTCAGCTGGTGATTCAGCATCCTCACCAGTCTTCCCGTATGCATGTTCCTTATTTTTTCATCAATATCCTGCATGATCTGCACCTCAATTTATTTAGTTAGCGTCCTAACTTTTTCATATTATACAGACAGAAAATTTTAATGTCAACACTTTTTTCAGGTCTGTTCCCCATTTCGTTCCATTTCTTCTAACTGCTCTTTTTCTGTTATACTCCAAGCTCTAACAGCTTCTTCGCTTCTTCCAGCCGAACATAAAACTGCGGATAAAAATCTTCGTCCTCTTTATATGGAGTATAATAAAACCTGCTGAGAACATACATATTCAGGTTCTTAATCAAAGTCTCATCCTCTGTCTCATAAAACACCTCCTGAACATCCAGAAGAAAATTATGCCAGTCCAGGACAAACTTTTCGTACTGTTTCAGATTTGGAGTGTCCAGCCATTTTTTTACTTTGATCTTGGAACGGTTTTTCTTTTTGCATTCATGGATCTGAAGAATATACTTAAATCCGTCCTCTGTATAATAGCGTCCCAGAGGAAACAGTCTGCAGAATCCCGGTCTGATATCATGTATGGAGCAGCGTCCCTCTGTGTTCAGAAACACACAGCACTCCTGCTCCCCTCTCATGGCAAGATGGGGAAGAATATTTCCGTCAGTGATTCCCAGCTCCAGAACACTTCCCAGAAGCTCCTCCGGTGATTTTTTTAATCCCGCACAAAGCCTGTGCACATCTAAAGGATCAAGAATCACTGTATCTCCCATTCCCTGACAGCAGTCGCTGCACCCTTTGCAGTCCTGACAGTCTGCCTTTACCATGTCGTTTGCTTCATATAAATTTCCGTCAGAAATTTCTTCCAGTGTAACATTTCGCTTCATAATAAAATTCTCCTCTGTAAGATTTTTCTCTCAGGCTTCCCAGTCATAGGCGATTCGCGGGGAACCGTCGTCAGTATTAATGATCCCACATCTGCAGAATCCGTTTTTTGCCAGAGTGTTCTGCATGGGAATGTTGTCCTTATAGGTATCGATTCTCAGATAATCACATTTCTCTTTTGCAAAGTCAAAACAGAACCTTGCGATTCCCTTTATACTTCCGTCAGACGCCACTCTGTGCAGCACTCCATAGGGGCTGTTTCTGTGCCAGTTTCCCTCCCGGATCACCCGGTATGTAGGGTCCTCTCCCTTAAAAAATACAAAAACCCCTGCAATATGTTCCCCTTCCGTGCACACATAGCAGATTCCCTTTTCCATGTCCTCCTGGATAAGCTCCGTAGAAGGATAAACGTTCCCCCACTGGTCAGGGTTTCCATTTGCTTTCATAAACGCTCTTGCATATGCATAAATTCTCAGAATATCGGAAAGATCTTTTCTCTCTGCTTTTCTTATTTTCATTTATTTTTCTCCTTTTCTATCTCATTGTACAGGAGTATAATATGGGTTGTCAATCAGGATTCCCCCTGAGAAATCCTATATAGAAACGGAGGAAACAGAACATGCGATCTCTCGCTGTCTATTTAAAAAACTACAAAAAAGAGACCATACTTGCTCCCTTTTTCAAGTTTCTGGAGGTTGTCTTTGACCTGATGGTTCCTGTTGTGATCGCTCATATGATCGATGTGGGAATTGCAGAAAATAACCGCGGTGTCATTATCCGGAGCTTTTTGATTCTGATCCTTATGGCAGGCGCAGGTCTGACTGTCAGTATCACCGCCCAGTTTTTTGCAGCAAAGCAAGTACGGGATTTGCCGCAGAGCTTCGTCAGTCTGTGTTTGATCATGTACAGGGACTTTCCTATTCTGAGCTTGACCGTCTTGGAACCGCCACCCTGATCACAAGACTGACCAATGATATCAATCAGGTGCAGAACGGACTGAACATGGGACTCAGGCTGCTGCTTCGCAGCCCTTTTATCGTTCTGGGCTCCATGGTTATGGCGTTTACCATTAATGTACGCTGCGCCCTGGTGTTTGTTGTGGCAATCCCGGTCCTCTTTCTTGTTGTTTTTGTTATTATGTATCTCAGCATTCCGCTTTTCCGTAAAGTTCAGGGAAAGCTTGACAGAGTTACAGGTCTTACAAGAGAAAATCTTACCGGAGTCCGCGTGATACGGGCTTTCTGCCGGGAAAGAGAAGCTGTAAAAGATTTTGACGAGAGTAACCGTGAACTGACCAGGCTTAACGAATTTGTGGGACGGCTTTCTGCGCTTCTGAATCCGGCTACCTATGTTCTCATTAACATTGCCACTGTTTTTCTGATCAGCGCAGCCGGAGTCCAGGTAAATATGGGCAGTATGCAGCAGGGAGAAACAGTAGCTCTTTACAATTACATGGCTCAGATGATCGTTGAGCTTATTAAGCTTGCCTCTCTGATCATCACACTGAATAAGGCAGCCGCCTGTGCAGGCCGTGTAGCTGATATTCTGAACGTCCAGTCCTCCATGGATTATGTAACTGAAACCAAAACACAGCCAGTCTCAGACTGCGCAGTTGCTTTTCAGGACGTTACCTTTTCCTATGCCGGAACCAAGGCTCCCAGTCTTTCCAATATCAGCTTTTCCGTAAAAAAAGGCCAGACGGTGGGCATTATCGGCGGCACCGGAAGTGGAAAAACAACCCTTGTGAATCTGATCTCCCGATTTTATGATGCAGATCAGGGAACGGTTCTTCTTAACGGTCAGGATATTTGTAAATATTCTCAGGCAGATCTCTGCAGCAAAATCGGAATTGTTCCGCAAAAGGCCGTGCTGTTTAAAGGTACTATCCGGGAAAACATGAAGCTTGGCAGGGAAAATGCTTCTGATGAAGAAATCTGGGAAGCTCTTTCCATGGCACAGGCAAAAGAAATCGTAGAAAAAAAACAGGGACAGCTTGATTTTACTCTGGAGCAAAACGGAAAAAATCTTTCCGGCGGCCAGCGCCAGCGCCTTACCATTGCCCGGGCTCTGATCAAAAATCCGGAAATCCTCATTCTGGATGACAGCGCCAGCGCTCTTGACTTTGCCACAGATGCAGCCCTGAGAAAATCGCTTCACACGCTCAGCCACAAAACAACCACTTTTCTTGTATCCCAGCGTTCCTCAAGTATCCGTCAGGCTGACCTAATCCTTGTTCTGGACGACGGAACCCTGGCCGGTCAGGGCACTCATGAAGAACTTTTAAAATCCTGCGCCCCATACAGAGAGATCTTTTTCTCTCAGTTTCCCGATGAAAGGAAAAAATATGACGCAATGCAAAATACCGGAGAACTTCCCGCAAAAGGAAAGGAGGCCAATTCATGAGCGCAATGAATAAAAAACGGACAGAAAGCACGGAAACCCTGAAAAAAGTGCTTCGCTTCATTGGAAGATACCGTATTCTTCTGGTTGTCAGTATTGTACTGGCTGCCGCTTCCGTGCTTCTGCAGCTTTATGTTCCCATACTTTTCGGCAATGCCATTGATCAGATCATTGCAGAACAGAAGGTGAATTTTTCTCAGATGTGGCGCTGGCTTCGCCAGGTACTCCTGGTTGTATTATTTTCAGGCGCAGCCTCCTGGATCATGAATCTTATCAATAACCGGATCGCCTACCGCACTGTGCAGGATATCCGGGCAAAGGCCATCCGCCATATCCAGAAGCTGCCTCTTTCTTACCTTGACAGCCACAGTACAGGAGATATTATCAGCCGGATAACTGCAGATGCAGATATTCTTTCAGACGGGCTTCTCCTGGGCTTCACCCAGCTGTTTTCCGGCATGGTCACCATTATCGGAACACTGGTTTTTATGTTCTCCCGGAACGTGGTCATTACCATCATGGTAATTGTGCTGACGCCTTTGAGCTTTTTTGTGGCAAAATTTATTTCTTCCCACTCTTTCCAGATGTTTCAGCGTCAGAGCAGCGCCAGAGGACAGCAGACAGCTCTTATTGAGGAAATGATCGGAAATCAGAAGCTGGTTCAGGCCTTTGGCTATCAGGATAAAGCGTCTGAGCGCTTTGCCCGCATCAATGAGGAGCTGAGAGAATCAAGCCAGCAGGCTGTTTTTTACAGCAGCCTTACCAATCCCTCCACACGGTTTGTCAACAATGTGATTTATGCAGGAGTCGCCCTTGCAGGCGCTTTCCTGATTCCGGGAGGCGCTCTGACTGTAGGTGGACTTTCTGTGATGCTTGCCTATGCCAATCAGTATATGAAGCCCTTTAATGATATCAGCTCCGTAATCACTGAGCTTCAAAATGCTCTGGCCTGCGCCGCCAGAATCTTCGCTCTTCTGGAAGAAAAGCCGGAAAGCCCTGATCCGTCAGAATCACTTTCTGATGTAAAAGGTTCTGTTGAAATTGATCAGGTTTCTTTCCGGTATACGCCTCACAGACCTCTGATCGAAAACTTTAATCTGAAGGCAGAGCCTGGCAGGAGAATTGCTCTTGTAGGTCCTACCGGCTGCGGAAAAACCACCTTCATCAATCTTCTGATGCGATTTTATGATGTAAATTCCGGAACCATTTCCGTGGATGGAAAACCTGTAGATCAGATATCCAGACACTCTCTCCGAAGCAGCTACGGAATGGTGCTTCAGGATACCTGGATCAAAAACGGCACTGTCCGGGAAAACATTACCATTGGAAAGCCGGATGCCTCTGAAGACGAGATCATCCAGGCAGCAAAAATGTCTCACAGCTGGGAATTTATCCGCCGTCTTCCTGACCGTCTGGATACAGTTATAACAGAGGACAGTCTCAGCCAGGGACAGAAACAGCTTCTCTGTATTACAAGAGTTATGCTGTGTTTTCCGCCAATGCTGATCCTTGACGAAGCCACCTCCAGCATTGACACCCGTACAGAAATGCTGATCCAGGAAGCTTTTGACCGGCTTATGCAGGGACGGACAAGCTTTATTGTGGCACACAGACTGTCTACCATCCGCAATGCTGATGAAATCCTTGTAATGAAGGACGGCAGTATTATTGAACAGGGAACTCATGATGAGCTGATGAAAAAAGGCGGCTTTTATCATACCCTGTACAACAGTCAGTTTGTAAATACCGCAGAGTAATCCTCAAAGGAACCAGGCGCACAGGCCCGATTCAGGCTCTCTCAATCCCTCAATTTATGACGGACTTACTCTGATTTTGCAACAGGGGCAGGTGCGGCTCATACGAGTCACACCTGCCCCTGTTTAGGACTATTTATTTCCCGACAGTCCCCTGAAACTTTTCCATTCCAGTTACTGTCAGTCCTGTGCTTCTTTTTTACTGTTCAAATACTCCTCTGTCAGCGCCACTGCATCCAAAATACACTTATCGCAGGTACAGAGCACCTTTTTTGTCTCAACGCCTTTTAATTCACGGCAGATATAGGAACCATTATTTTCTTTAAATTTGTTTATATATTTTTGTACAGCCTTATAAGTCTGTGTCTTTGTAGGAGCTCCCTTCTCAGGATCACCTACGCTGTTCTCCAGTCCTATGATCATTGTCATTCCTGAAAGAGCGCCGCACATTTCCATCATCCCCATTCCAAGGCCAAATCCCTCTGAAATTCTGAACATTTCCTCCTCATTGATGCCAAGCTCTTTACAGAAGGTACAGGCAACCGCCTGTGCACAATTATATCCTTTTTTATGTAGCTCAATAGCACGTTCTGCTTTTGTATTCATCATCATTCTCCTCGTGTAAATTATTTGTTTTTATCTGAATTTCGGAAATCTTTTCTGTACTGTGTTATTTTTCATCCTGGATACGGGATAAAATATCTTCCCAGGCTTCCTCATCAATCTCCTCATTCCGAAACAGTTTTCTTCTGTCCTCCTCTGTGATCTTCCGGATCACCCGGCAGGGATTCCCGGCCGCAACAGACCAGTCGGGAATGTCTCTTGTCACAACACTTCCCGCACCGATCACTACGTTGTTTCCAATATGGACCCCGGGGCATACCACCGTATTTCCCCCAAGCCACACATTATCCCCTACCGTCACTTCTTTTCCATACTCATACAAAGTATTTCTGGTGTCCGGGTGAACCGGATGACCTGCTGTATAAATAGCTACATTTGGCGCAAACTGACAGTTATCGCCGATTCTTACCTTTGCCACATCCAGAATCGTACAGTTATAATTTGCAAAAAAATTCTTACCAGTCTCAATATTTTTCCATAGTCGCAGTAAAACGGCGGATTAATAAAAGCATTGTCCGACTTACCCAGAAGCTCCTTTACCACCTCTGCAATTCCGTCAAAATCCGCCCGGTCCATAAAATTCAGTTTCTGAAGAATTCTCCTGCACACAACCTGCTCTTCAAATACGCTTTCGTCAGAAATATAGGCAAGCTGCGCATCTCTGCGTTTCCTCATATCCATTCCTTGTGTCTCCTTTTCCATCCTGTTTCCAGAGCCCAGTTCTGCATATCTGAATACATTTTTCCTTTTATTTCTCCATAATCTGCCCAGATCAGAAAGTGATCTTTTTCCGTAGGTTCCTGTACTTTGTCAAGCAAATCCCCCATATAATATCTCTGTATTGGGTGAAACAGACCTTTTGTATCGTGAACACTGAAGGCCTCCGCAGAAGCCAGATATTCTTTTACTGTACATTCGCATCCACATTCCTCCAGGCATTCTCTTCTGATACATTCCTGATCGTTTTCTGACCCCTGGATACCACCGCCAAGAAGGAACAATCCTCTGGCGGTGCGCACTACTGCTGTTTTCCCCCGGAAAATATAACCAGGTAAGCGCCTGATCTGTCATAATACTGTCCTTTCTCTCTCTGTCCAAAAATCTTATGCATATCCTTCACGTCCTTTCCTGCACTTCTGCAGATACACAAACGCAGCCACACAGATCACCCCTGACAAAAGTGATCCTGCCGGAGCCGCAAGTCCCATTGGATACAGCGTATCCGGAAAATATACTGACGCCAGATACGCGCCCGGCACACGGGCACATATAATCGAAAGAAAATTATGTAAAAATGAGATTCCTGATCTTCCACAGGCACAGAAGTACCCGCTGAAACAGAAATGAACTCCTGCAAGCATACAGTCCCAGATATAAGAGCGCAGGTACTGTCCGCCGGAAACAGCAACCGCCGCATCATCAGTAAACAGCTTTACAACCGGCACTGAAACAAACTGTGTAAGCACTGCTACTGTAAACCCGAATCCCACGGAAATCATCACCGCGTACTTCAGAGTTTTTACTGCGCGCTCCGGTTTTCCTGCCCCGATATTCTGTGCAGAAAGAGCAGACACTGCTGAAAGCATGGTGGACGGCACCAGGAACACAATTCCGATCAGCTTTTCCACAATTCCAACTGCTGCCGCATCGTTCAGTCCTCTTCGGTTGGCAATTACTGTAATCACTATAAAAGCGATCTGGATAAACCCATCCTGAAGCGCCACAGGAATACCGATTTTTAAAACCTGCTTCATTACCTCTGCATCAGGTCTGAAATCCTGCTTTTTCAGAGAAATTCCCGTTTTTCTCCTTAAAATAACGATCAGAGCAGTGATCACACTGATGGTCTGGGACAGCACAGTTCCCAGGGCAGCGCCGGATGGTCCCAGATGACATGCTCCAATAAACACATAGTCCAGCACAATATTAGCGCCGCAGGCCACTGCAATAAAATACATGGGACTTTTGGAATCGCCCATTCCACGGAAAATGGAGCTGATAATATTATAGGCAGTAATAAAAGGTATTCCCATAAAACAGATAGTCAGGTACCTGACTGTACCGGAAACCGCTTCCCCGGGAGTGGACATAACCGCAACTATGGGATCAACGAATACCAGAAACAGCACAGTAGAAACCAGAGCCACTGCCATAAATAAAGTTACCGTATTTCCGATCACTGATGCAGTCTCCTGCTTTTTCCGGGCTCCCACCGCCTTCCCGATCACTACTGTAGAGCCCATGGCAAGTCCCACGATCATAACTGTCAGCATATGCATGACCTGGCTTCCCACAGAAACTGCCGTAATGCTGTCTACTCCTTCAAACTGACCGATAATAAACAAGTCTGCCATACCATACAAGGTCTGCAAAAAATATGACAGAAGATACGGAAGTGAAAAGAACACAATATTTTTAAATACACTTCCTGAAGTAAGATTTTTTTCCATAATGCCTAAACTCCAAGCCTTTCAAATTCTCTTCGCAGCTCTTCTGCATCTTCCAGGGTATTTTTCCAGCCAAAGGTCTTCATATCCACCTTCCAGCCCTTTTCTGTCCACAATACCCGGATTCCTTCTTTTTCCAGCAAAAGTCTCTGCATATCACAGGTCTCAAAAGCCCCTGCGCCGCTTAAATAGCCCTGAGCATTTACCACTCTGTACGCAGTCTTCTGTCCTGCTTTTCCAGTCCGGAGCGCGTAGCCTGCCTGTCTTGCATTTCCGGGAACACCGCAGAGAAGCGCAATCTGCCCGTACGAAACCACTCTGCCTTCCGGAACTTTTTTCATAACAAGATCCGCCCGCTTATAAAAGTCCATTTTTACTCTTCCCCTTCCTGAAAATCCAGTTATATCATACCATAAAAATTTCTGCCAGGTAACTGGTAAATCCCCCAAACATTTTTTCCAGACCGGTCAGGAAGAATTTTAAATTTCAAGCCGGACCTTTATTTCGTAGCTTTAACAGCTCTCCTTCAGAAACTGTGATCTCCGTCCTCACTCTTTAGGGATCGTAACCTCTCCCGCAATATCCACAGAAAAATATTCCCTGATTTCTCTCAGGCTGTCCGTCTGTCCCAGAACCCACATCAGTTTTGCCATGGCTGCCTCTGCAGTCATATCATAGGCCTGCAGAACACCGCTTTCCAGAGCTCTCCGCCCTGTCTCATACACAGAAAGATTGCTTCCCTCATATCTGCACTGGCTGCCTGCAAGTATGACCATTCCATTTTCTACTGCCTTTTTCACAGCTCCGATAAAATCATTTTTCAGAAACGGCATTCCGCCAAGTCCAAAGCCTTCCACATAAACGCCCCGGCAGCCTTTTTCCTGAAGATAGTCCAGGATCGAAGGATCTGTTCCCGGGTATAATTTCAGCAGAAATACTTTGTCTGAATAGGATGTCTGGGGACGGAAGATTCCTCTTTTTTCCACAAGGTTTTCCCGGCAGATATGAAGTCCCAGAGAACTGATTTCACCAATATAAGGATAATTAATGCTTTCAAATGCGTCAAAACTCATGGTCCGAACCTTAGAGGCGCGGCATCCCAGCATGACCTTACGGTTAAATGCCACAAATACTCCCGGACAGCCGCCAGCCGCCATATGAATCCCGCAGCGGCAGTTTTCCATAGCGTCTGCCACAGGATCTGCTATGGACAGCTGACTTCCTGTTACCACTACCGGAATGGAAATATTCTGAAGCATAAACGACAGCATAGAAGCTGTGTACGCCAGTGTATCTGTCCCGTGGATCACTGCGATTCCCTGATAGTCCCTGCTTCTTTTTGCGATCAGCTCCGCCAGCCTTGCCCAGTCCTCCGGGAAAATATTAGCGCTGTCCACAGAGCAAAAATCCTCTGTTTCCAGTTCCAGATTCCGGGACACCATACGAAGCTCGTCCAGCATATCTCTGCTTTTCATTCCCGGCATCAGACCATTTTCGCCATTTACAGAAGAAAGCGTACCGCCTGTATTTATAATAAGGATTCTTTTTTTCATATGATCTCTCCCTTGTTTCCTCAAAAATTATGCTGATGTTTTTGCCGAATAATGATTTTCAGCTGCTTTCTCACATCTCAGTTTTTACAAAATATTCATGTATTCTAATGTTATCTTCATCATTTTATCAGCAAATATTCAAGGTTTCAACAACTCTCTTGTCCGGTCTTTTCCAATGAATCACAAAACTTCCGGTCTTTGCTGTCATAATACAGCTCCGTACCGGAAGTTTTATTATTTTGTATTAACGCTGAGATACTCTTAGTTGTTTCCCTCTTCTTCCCCTGATTTTATGTTTTGTTCCCTCCTGAGGAGGCTTGCAAAACCATACAAGCATCACTGACACAAGAAGTATAATCCCCAGTACAAGAACTGCAAGAACCCTGTTGCCCTGCGATGCTGTCCCTGTGTACTCTGCCATATCAAATCCGACAACAGTCAGCGCTGCCGATACGGGATAAACGCTTCTTAAAATTCCTGTTTTAAAAAACAGACAGGCATATCCCACCAGAAAAGCCGCCACAGCTCCTCCCATAAATCTTCCTTTTTTTCTGCTGTCAATAATAAGAAGAGGAAGAACCACAATATAAATACATACCGAGAGTCCTGCCATCTGGAAAAAATATCCTGTAAGTACCGAAAAGCCGGCTTTTGGAAGTCCTGCAAAAAAGCCAACAATAATCGCAGCAAAAAAGCTGTAAATTCCAAATCCTACGGCAAGGATGCCGGAGGTCAGCAGCTTTCCCCAAAGGAATCTGTGGAAGGAAACCGGCACCGTCAGAATGTTTTTTAAGGTATCATCTGTGTATTCTCTGTTAATCAGATAGCCTCCTGTTAAAGTGATCATAACTGGCAGAAATATCTGAGCATTTCCCCATATGGTACTTTCCAGCAATGCGGCAAGATCATAATAAGGATCCTTTAATGCATCGTTCATGGCAAACTGTGAAAAAAGCTGAAGCAGCGGTGAACAAAACATCCCGATCAGAGCAATCAGTAAAATATGGTATCTTTTCATTTTCTGAAATTCTGTTTTTATAATAGCTGTCATTTTCCCTGTCCTCCTACACATCCTGTTTTTTATAAACCTGTATGATCAGTGCAATACAGACTGCCGCTTCTGATAGAAGGACTGTAAAAACCAGTGGTCCGGAAATAAAATATGGCTGAAAGCGCTCATAAAATTCTGCCAGAACCTCTCCCACATTCTCTATAGAGTGAAATTGGTACAGCCACCGAAAGATCATCGGAACAGTTAAAATGTAGGAAGATTAAGTCCTGCCGGAACCATGAGAAAGCTGTCATTGATCCGAAGAATATAATTCAGTGTTACATATGCAAAGGCAATGATCACTGAAATAATATAGGATTTGTTACACCACACCACAATAAAAATGCAGGGCATGGACGCAGCCCATAAAAGCACTCCTGTAGCCAGGGTAAGAATCAGCTGCTGTCCGGCTTCCTCCAGACGGATTCCGGATATCACAGACATCGCAGCCGCGATCATATATCCGGCAGCTTCATAGGCAATGTCAAAAATAAGAAGCACAAACAGCTTTGCCATGGTAAGCCTTCCCTTTGTAACAGGAACACACATCAGATTTTTTAAAGTATCATAATCATGTTCTTCAAAAAACAGATTTGCCGCCAGGACAACGGTCAGAGGGATCAGAAGCAAAAATCCGTTTTCCTCCCGTATTACGCTCATGAGATCATCAAAACTACTGTCTGACAGCAGCAATGAATAAAGTACAGGCATAATAAAAGTTGTAAGAAAAGCTGCCTGAAACAGTCTTTTTCTCTTCAGCTTCAGAAATTCACATTGGATCAGTCTAAGCAATGCCCTCACCTCCGGTCACACGTCTGAAATAATCCTCCAGGCTTTCCTCACAGATATGAGCCTCGCACACCTCCAGTCCGTTTTCCACAAAGGCTTTTACAATCTGTCCTGTGGGCAGGTTCAGATTATGGACGATCAGCCTGTGATCATCCTGTATGGTAAAACGCTTCTCATGGAATCTCAGTTCCAGAATTCTTCCCGCCTGAGCTGTATCAGATACAAAAAAACGGATATGTCTGCTGCTCTTCTGTTCCAGCTCCGCAAGACTTTCCTCCTCCAGAAGCACACCATGATCAATAATTCCGATATCATCTGCAAGAAGCGAAATCTCAGAAAGAATATGGCTGGAAATCAGAATTGTTTTTCCTCTTTCTCTGCAAAGAGCCTGAATAAAGGAACGTACCTCCGCAATTCCAATAGGGTCCAGTCCATTGACCGGTTCATCCAGGATCAAAAGCTCCGGATCATGCATTACTGCAAGAGCAATGGCCAGTCTCTGCTTCATTCCAAGGGAATACTGTGAAAACAGTTTTTTATCTTTATAGGGAAGCCCCACCAGATCCAAAGCATCTCTTATTGCATTTCTGTCAGGGATTCCTCTCAGCGCTGCAAAAATACCGAGGTTTTCCGTTCCGGTAAGATTCGGATAAAATCCCGGAGCTTCTATGAGACTTCCGATTCTTGGCAGGATTTTCTTTTCATTTCCTGACACAGATTTTCCAAAGATCCTTATCTGTCCGGATGTGGGCTTAGTAAGTCCAAGGAGCATTTTCATGGTTGTGGTTTTTCCCGCTCCATTTCTTCCCAAAAGCCCGTAGATACGTCCCTCTTTTACATGAATGCTGAGATCCGAAACACTTTTCTGCTCTCCATACTGCTTGGTAAGATGGTCTGTTTCAATCAGATATTGTTTCATTTCCTTATTCCTCCTTTTCTGACTGAAATGATACCATATGAACCTTATGATAATCTTATCTTAACCTTGCAAAATCCTTGCATTTATTCACACAAAGGAAATGTAAGCGTAAATCTTGTCCCTTTTCCCGGCTGACTTTGGACAGTAATTCTGCCTCCCATTTTTTCTGTAAGCTGCCGAGCAATAGACAGTCCCAGTCCGCTTCCTTTTTCCGAACGGGCTCTGTCGCATTTATAAAGCCGCTCAAAAATATGTTTCAGATCTTCGCTTTCCATTCCTACACCATTATCTGATACTGAAATACTTACTTCCCGGGCTTTTTGCAGCATCCTGATTTCCACCCAGCTTCCGTGGCTGTGAGAAAGCACATTCTGTATCAGATTATTTAAAATCCTTCTGTAACACTCTGCATCCAGAGACACCTGAGCAGGCCTGTCCGGAATCTGTATATCATAGTCAAAACCTGTGTCCTCAAAAACAGGTATCCAGTCAATGAGAATATTCCTGGTCAGCTCAGCAGCTTCCAGTATTTCCCTGTCCATGGCAAATTCATCTGAGTTCAGCCTGAACCAGTCAAAAAGAATATCAATATATTCCTTCAGATCATGAGCCTTTTTTCGTGCGGTCTCCATATATGCTTCCCGCTCATCTCCTGTCACAAGCTGTCTGTGTACTGCATCCAGATATCCGATCAGCGTTGTAAGCGGAGTCCTTACATCATGGGAAAGGCTTGTCATAAGCTGCCTGTTTGTTTCCTCAGCTTTATTCAGCGCAAGAATCCGCTCTTCATAGGAACGAATGATTCCATTAAGCTCATAGGCAAGAGGCGCTGTCCATTCACCGGGAGCTGCAAGGATCCTTCTGTTTCCGTTTCCCATTTTTACTTCCTTAAGCGCCTCTGTCATTTCTGAAAGCTGTTTTTTTATACCGTACAATAAAAAAACAGAAGCTGCAAAAAAAGCTGCTCCTGCCAGAAACATTACTACTCCCACTGTCATTTTATACCTCCCTGTTAAACCGGTAACCGATTCCCTTGATCGTCTGAATATATCTGGGATTTGCCGGATTTTCTTCCAGCTTTTTTCGAAGTCTGCTGATAACTGCCATAATATTATTGTCATCATACACATAAGGCTCTTTCCAGACAGCCTCGTAAATCCTCTGCTTTGTTAAAATTTTTCCCTGATTCTCAGCAAGAAACATCAGAACGTCAAATTCCTTTGGCGGAAGCTCAAAGGTTCCATTTCCTGTTTTTACTGAACGCTCGTCTATGTTCACACAGAGTCCCTCATACTGAAGGATCTCCTGACTGTTTCTGTCCCTGTTAAAGCGTGTATATCTTCGTATCAGAGAAAAAATACGGGCAAGAAGCTCATCCATATGAAAAGGCTTTGTCAGATAATCGTCTGCTCCTTCTCTCAGGCCCCTTACTTTGGAATAATTGTCATTTTTTGATGTAAACATAAGAACCGGAACCTTGCTTTTCTGCCGTATTTTTTTCAGCGTCTCAAATCCGTCCATCCCCGGCATCATCACATCCAGAATAATAAGGTGATACTCCCGGCATTCCAGCATTTCCATCCCTTCTCTTCCGGTTCCGCAAAAATCAGCTTCTATCCCCTCATTTTCCACACTTTTTTTAATAAGGATGCACAGTTCTCTGTCATCATCTATAATCAGAATCCTGCTGTTTTCCAAAATTTATTCCTCTGCATTTTTATTCTGCTTCCTGATTGTGATTTGCTGCTTTTACTATAACCTGGCTGCAGATTATTCTGCCATAAAATACTGAAGCATTTCGTAAGCTACCCGGCTTCCTTCCATGATTTCCGGAGGAAGCAAAGCCATTGCCACACATTTCAGTTCCTCGTCCCTGTTTTCCATATTCTGAAGATACGCATAATCTCCGTCAATTCGTTTTACCTCATAATCAATACGCTCAAACATTGTGATTTCCCTTTCTGTCTTATTTTATTTCTTATCTGTGATCCCTCATAAAATTTCCCGCATGCGCAGATTTTATGCTTCCGGTTCCCTGTTATTCTTCTTTCATCTTTTTAAAAACCGGCACATACAGCACAGTGTCACAAGCATGACTGCCATCATTACACAGATCATGCCGTTCACAAGCCATAATGGAAGAACCGGAAACAGGAACAGTATCAGCATACCCGCAAAAAGCGTTGCTGTACAGACCTTTCCAAACCACATTGCGCCATCCAGCATTTTTCCTTTTTTCAGGAAAATAAGTCCCTGAATTCCCATGTATCCTTCTTTGATGATCATGAGTACGATCAACACCCACATTAAGGGATATCTTGTTGCAAGACATACCGCAAGGGCGCCATGCGTCAGCTTATCTGCAATGGGATCCAAAGCCTTTCCAAGCTCTGTTATCATATTAAAACGTCTTGCTATTTTTCCATCAAAAAGGTCTGTAAGACTGGAAATAAGAACTACAAAGGCTGCATACAGATATTCTCTTTCACTTTCTGCTGTAATATATAAATAGCAGAACACCGGAATAAGAAGGATCCGGAAATATCCCATAATATTGGGAATAGAAAAGATCTCTTTTTTTGTAAATTTTTTCATTGGTACACCTCGTTTTAGCATCCAGCTGGTTTCTGTAACATGTTCTGCAAAATCCCCCGGGGTTAATAACATTGAAATTTTATTCTCTGTATATCCAGCTCCGGTAAAACAGGACACAAGAAGCCTGCTGTCGGAGACAATCCATACAGCAGGCCCTGCTTTATACCGGAGCTGATACTACAACTACCCGGTTGCGTCTTGCCAGAGCTACCGCAATGTGGCATAACTCCAGGCTAGCGCATATCTTATCTGCCATGGTGATGATCCATGCTTCTCTGTTTTTGGGAACCGGCCCCAGAGGAAACATATGTGTCAGAATTGCATTCCATTCCTTTTCGCTGATATCAAATGTCCTTGCACTGTTGTCAGCTGCAGCTTTGGGATGATAGAATGCCTGATGTTCTCCTGTAGGCGTTTTCTGCCGGAAATCATAGGGGCAAAAATCATGTAAAAGTCCGGCTCTGGCTGCCACTGTAGCATCACATCCCAGCTTTTTTGCCAGCTTCCATGATATATAGGAAACATTAATGCTGTGCATTAATCTGTTTGTCCACTGATGATGTTCATAGAGACTGAGAGAAAGAAATTCTTTATTTTTAAGAATATCCTCAACCTCTGAAAGATACGCCTGTGAGACTTCATCCGATAACTGAATGTCCATCGGCAATCACTCCCTTCCTTGTTCTACTTACATTATGACAATTCTTTCAGAAAATGCAAGGGATTTCACAGAATTTATATTCTTTTTATATTCTGTCTGTTACCTGTTCCCTTCGTTCGCAGTAACTTCTGTCTTTCTTCAGGCTGTCCGCAAATCGTTTTATATGCCTGTTCACAAAATCCGGAGCATCACAGCAGGAATTGTGTCCTGCTTCAGGTATCCATACCAGCATACAGTGCTCTCTGCGTTTCCAGTTTCTGTTATACCGTTTTGCAGAGCCGGCAGCATCCTTTTCACCGCATAATACAAGATAAGGGCAGGAAATCTCATATGGAAGTTTTTTCTCCACAGCCTGTGCAAAAATACGAAATCCGTGGTCTGCAAGATCGCAGTATTCTTTTTTTCCGTAGGAAAGCATCATGCGAACCATAAGCTTTCTCCCGTATTTTGTTTCAGATGTCCCCTCTGTTCCAAATTTCAGCAGCATTTTCCAGGGAATAGAACGATACATCCACTTCGTATGCTTCAGCATCAGAAGTTCTGCTCCTGTATAATATTTTCTCTTAAGGGGACAGGAATCTATGGAAACAAAACCTGATACAGACTTCGGATATCTCTGCATATAAACCTGAGAAATATACCCTCCAAGAGATTGCCCAACCAGTACAGGTGAGAAAATCCCCTCTCTTTCCAAAATCTGTTTCAGATAATCGGCCATATCCTCCATAGTAAAACACAGTGTAAAGGGACGGGATTTTCCATGTGCCGGAGCATCCCAAACCATACAGTTATAATCTTTTCTCAATGCTTCTGTCTGTTTCTCAAATAATCTGTGATCAGCTGTCAGACCCGGCAGAAATATCAGCCATTGTTTTTCTTTTCCTGAATATGCAGTCCAATAATAAATTTTTCCATAGGGTGTTGTATATACTTTTTCTTCCATGTTTTCTACAATGATTCCCTTCTCTTTTTTACAGCCATACGTTTCATTTTCACAATCTCTTATATCCCGCAGTTCCAAAGATACTCGCATCTGTTCTGATATTTTCGCTTTCTGAATCTTATCCGTATAACTGTTTTTCCTATCATACACCTGTCGTCCAATAAGGTAAACAGGTTTTATTGCTGTTCATTCCACAACCTGGTTTTTACTGCTTGACAACTCCATAAAATCATGTAAAAATAGCCATGTTTGCCTGATTTTTTATAGAAAACTATAAAAGGGCAAATTTGAAAAAGCGCATCAAAATATTGTCTTTTACACTATAAATGAGCAAGTTTGAAAAAGTGCACAAAATTATCATGAATTTGTCTTTATAAGATGCGCATATAGAGCTTAATATTTTTTGTCCGTATATTACGGATTCTATTATGCAAAATTCGATATTTGCTCATTTAGAGTTTTATAATTAAAAATACGAAAACAACAAAGGAGGAAATGTTATGTCAGGTCAGGTTCGGGATATGACAAAAGGATCACCTGGCAGACTGATCATTCTGTTTGCCATTCCCTTAATGTTGGGAAACATCTGCCAGCAGCTTTATACTATGGTAGATACTATTGTTGTAGGACAGATTGCAGGAGTTCAGGCTCTGGCTGCTTTGGGCGCGGTTGAATGGATCACCTGGATGGTTCTTGGTGTTTCTACCGGCGCCACACAGGGATTTTCTATTCTGATTTCTCAGCACTATGGCGCAAAAAAAGAGGATTTTTTAAAACAGTCTGTTGCACGAAGCTATGTACTTACCGCCGTTATTTCCGTTGTTCTTCTGACAGTCAGCCAGATTTTTGCCCGGGGGATCCTGGTGTTTTTAAATACTCCGTCAGATATTATCGGTATGTCTCTGATTTATCTGCGGATTGTATTCTGCGGAATACCTGCAGTTGCTGCCTATAATGTGTTTGCTTCTGTACTGCGCGCTGTCGGGAACAGCCGTACTCCACTGACAGCAATGATCATTGCGGCTTCTGTCAATGTAATACTTGATCTTTTATTTGTGGCAGGCTTTCACTGGGGAGTTGCCGGCGCTGCCATTGCTACGGTTACCGCTCAGCTTTTTTCTGCAGTATACTGCTTTCTTGTTGTCAGAAAAATAAAACTGCTTCATATCTCCCGCCAGGATCTTCAGCGCCGTCCCGGACTGGACCAGAAGCTTCTGAAGCTTGGAACGCCTGTCGTTTTTCAGAATACTATCATTGCAATTGGAGGTCTGGTAGTTCAGTATGTGGTTAATGGCTATGGCTTCCTTTTTGTTGCAGGCTTTACCGCAACAAACAAATTATACGGTATCCTTGAAATGGCAGCTATTTCCTACGGATATGCCATTGTGACCTATGTTGGACAGAATCTGGGAGCCGGGGAAATCGGCCGCATAAAAAAAGGCGTTCGGTCAAGCACCTTGCTTGCTTTTCTTACCTCAGCCCTGATCTCCTGCGTTATGTTTATTTTTGGAAAACAGCTTTTGTCCATGTTTATTTCAGGAGATCCTTCCCAGGCCGGACAGGTATTGGATATTGCCTGGAAATATCTTTTTATTATGGCATGTTGTCTCTGTATCCTGTATTTCCTTCATGTATACAGATCAGCCCTCCAGGGTCTGGGAAATACCTTTATCCCCATGCTCAGCGGTGTTGTTGAGTTTGTTGTACGTGTAGGTGTTGCAGTTTTTCTTCCTTTTATTATGGGAACAGACGGAATTTTTTATGCTGAAATTGCTGCCTGGACAGGGGCTGCGGTCCTTCTTATTATCAGCTATTTTTCTTCAATAAAGAAATATTCTTTAGCCGGAAAAGACTGAAACATATCTGTAGCGGTTATGCTGCAAAATCTTGATGTGTCTATAGCCATGGGAGTCCATAAGCGCAATGTCATTTAGTTAAGACATTAAGCAGATGTATTCCTATCAGGCAGAGGTAGAAAATTCACTATCTTTGCCTGATTTTTCTTTTATAAAAACTTGCTCTTATATTTATCAGCACAAAAGACAGAA
>ENA-OPYY01000199-OPYY01000199.1-human-gut-metagenome-genome-assembly--contig:-NODE-199-length-24811-cov-1.265111_pt1 | contig 24811 bp, 22 predicted proteins | sample MGYA00242472_ERZ504481 | MGnify/ENA primary metagenome ERZ504481 (study PRJEB26092, sample SAMD00036265) | human gut metagenome | host: Homo sapiens | study: EMG produced TPA metagenomics assembly of...
CTCGTAAACAAGCTGAAGCTTTTGCGGATCCTTTTCCATTCGTCCGATGGTAAGAGGCCCTGCTGGGGCGGATCACAAAGGCCTGGCCGCTGTTTTCCAGAGACTCGATCTCATCCAGCGTCCGGTTGTACACGGATGGCCGGTTTTTAATGGTTTTTACAAAGGCTGGATAATGGCGGTAGCACAGTTCGGTAAGCCGGGTTCCCTCTGCTTTTTTCCGGTAACCCCTGTGGCGGGTAAGGACAACAACATTCCTTGGGTATCCAAGCTCCATAAAGGCTTTTACCGGGATGCTGTCCGTACAGCCGCCGTCTAACAGCTTTTTCCCTCCGGTATGTACGATTTTTGATACCAGAGGCAGTGATGCAGAGGCCCGCAGATAGTCGATCTGCTGTTTCATGTCGGTCAGATGCAGATACTCCGGTTTTCCTGTTTCTACATTGCTGCAGCCTACATAAAATTCGGCCGGATTATTGTTAAAGGCTGTATAGTCATAAGGATCCAGCTTTTCCGGCAGCGTGTGGTAGCAGAACCGTTCTCCTGCGATGTCTCCGGTGAGGATAAGGTTTCTAACGCTCATAAAGCGAGGGTCCTGGCAGTATTTTTTATAATATCGGATGTTCCGCCCGCGCTGTCCGGAAAGAAAGCTGCAGCCGTGGATGGCTCCTGCGGATACTCCGATCACTCCGTCAAAGGTTACTCCCTGATCCATAAAGAGATCCAGCACGCCGGCTGTATAGATCCCGCGCATTCCGCCGCCTTCCAGCACAAGTCCTGTCTTTTGTTCCATTTTCTGATTCCTCCATTTGGCTTTGCCGGGCGGTTCTGTCCGGCAGGCATATCGTTTGAAATATATCCAGTATACCACACTTTTCCATCGGAAAACCTTTGTTTTTGCAGAAATATTATTGATAAAAATATGACAATATGAGATAATGGCATTACATGTGGGGAGACCCCTGTATAAAGGATAAAGAACAGACAGAGTGAAACGAATAACGGAGGGTGAAGTGAAAATGAAAGTAACAATATGTATTGGAAGCGCCTGCCATTTAAAGGGTTCCAGAGAGATTATTGAAAAGCTTCAGAAGCTTGTAAATGAAAACGGCCTGTCGGAACAGGTTGACTTAAACGGAGCTTTCTGCTCCGGAAACTGCGACCACGGCGTATGTGTGACTGTGGACGGAGAGTTATATTCATTGAAGCCGGAGGACACAGAAGCGTTTTTTGAAAACGAGATCAAAGGGAGACTGTGATTATGGGCATGGAAATCATTGATTTCAAGGCCACAAAATGTAAGCACTGCTATAAATGCGTCCGCTACTGCGAGGTAAAGGCCATCCAGGTCAAGGATGGACGAGCCGTGATCATGCCTGATAAATGTATTCTCTGTGGCCACTGCCTGAAGATATGTCCGCAGTCTGCAAAGACGCTCAGAAGCGATCTGGAGCTGGTGAAGGGCTGGATCGCAGCCGGCGAGAGGGTAGTGGTTTCCATTGCACCCTCTTATATGGGTCTGTTAAAATATAAGACCATCGGCCAGGTCCGTGGGGCACTGATCCGTCTGGGGTTTGAGGATGTGAGGGAAACATCCGAGGGTGCTGCCTATGTGACGGCAGAGTATGCCAGACTGCTTAAGGAGCATCAGATGGAAAATATCATTACTACCTGCTGCCCCAGTGTCAATGACCTGATCGAGATTTACTATCCGGAGCTGGTAAAATACCTTGCGCCGGTGGTATCTCCCATGATCGCCCACGGACGCATTTTAAAGGAAGAACTGGGGCGTGAGGTGAAGATAGTATTTTTAGGCCCCTGTATTGCAAAAAAGAAGGAGGCAAACGATCCTCGCCATGATAACTGCATTGATGCGGTCTTGAATTTCCGGGATATGAAAAAATGGCTGGATCAGGAGGAAATTTCCATTGAGGATTGTGAGGATATGCCCTTTACGGCCTTTGATCCCAAGGTAAACCGCCTGTATCCTGTTACAAACGGAGTGGTAAATTCGGTACTGGCTGAGGAAGAAAGCAGGGGAGACGGCTACCGCAAGTTCTATGTCCATGGGGAGACAAACTGTATTGACCTGTGCAGGAGCATGGCCAGGGGAGAGATCAAAGGGTGCTTTATTGAAATGAATATGTGCGCCGGCGGCTGTATTAAGGGGCCGACGGTGGATGATGAGGAGTTTATTTCACGATTTAAAGTAAAGCTGGATATGGAGGAACGGATCTGCAGAGAGCCGGCCGACCGTTCCCAGATGGAGCATGCGGTTGAGGCAGTTTCTTTCAAAAAGGAGTTTTTAGACCGTTCGCCCAAAGATCCTATGCCGACGGAGGAGCAGATCCGCCAGATCCTGCGCATGACGAATAAATTTAAGCCGGAGGATGAGTTAAACTGCGGAGCCTGCGGTTATCCTACCTGTCGGGAAAAGGCGATTGCCGTATTCCAGCACAAGGCAGAGGTTTCTATGTGCATTCCCTATATGCATGAAAAGGCGGAATCCATGTCTAATCTGGTAATGGAAACTTCTCCTAATATTGTGCTCATTGTAGGGCCGGATATGCGGATTTTAGAGTATTCCGATGTGGGAGAGAAATACTTTGGAAAGACGCGCTCAGAGGCGCTTGAGATGTATCTGTATGAATTTATTGATCCGGTGGATTTCCAGTGGGTATTCGACACCCATCAGAATATCCATGGAAAGCGGGTCAGCTATCCGGAGTACCATTTGTCCACACTCCAGAACATTGTATACATAGAAAAGGAAAATGCAGTGCTTGCTACCTTTATTGATATCACCCGTGAGGAGGAACTGGCTCAGGAGGATTATGAGAAGAAGCTGGAAACTATTGATCTGGCTCAGAAGGTAATCCACAAGCAGATGATGGTGGCTCAGGAGATTGCAGGCCTTCTGGGAGAAACGACAGCGGAAACCAAAACTACCTTAAGCAAACTGTGCCGTTCTCTGTTAGATGATTCCTCTCTCCATGAGGAGGATGAAATGGAACCGCCTTTGGAAAAATGTCCATATAGGAAGCGGGGCGGTTCCACTAAGCGGTGTGATGACAAGGGATTCCCTGGGAGGCGGCTCTCCAAGGCAGGCAGGAGCACAGGCTGTCATTTCGGGAGCGCCGGGTATACGGCCGGGAGCATCGGGAGCATCCGCCTCCAAGGCGGACAGCTCAGAAACGGCAGAAAAGCCGGCAGGCTATGTCCATCTGGGGAGCATCCGGCCTAAGTCTCCGGGCTTTGGGAGGTAGCGTATGGAGATAACGGTAGATGTTGCTTACAAAAGCCTGAACAAATACAGTGAGATCCTCTGCGGCGACAAGGTGGAAATCCTTCAGACAGAGGATTCCAACATTATGATTCTGGCCGACGGTATGGGAAGCGGGGTCAAGGCCAATATTTTATCTACTCTTACCTCAAAAATCCTGGGAACCATGTTTTTAAACGGAGCTACCCTGGAGGAATGTGTGGATACCATCAGTGAGACCCTTCCCATCTGCCAGGTGCGCCAGGTGGCCTACTCTACCTTCAGCATTTTGCAGGTTTTCCATAATGGAGACGCCTATCTGGTAGAGTATGACAATCCGGGCTGCATTTTTATCCGGGACGGAAAACTGATGGAAATTCCCCAGAACATCCGGGAACTTCAGGGAAAACGGATCAATGAATACCGTTTTAAGGTGCAGAAGGGAGACGCTTTAATCCTTATGAGCGACGGCACCATTCATGCGGGAGTTGGCGATCTTTTAAACTTTGGATGGCTGTGGAAGGATATAGCGGACTATGCGGTGCGCCAGTATCAGATCACCGTTTCCGCCATGCGTCTGGCTGCATCCATCAGCCGTGCCTGTGATGAGCTGTACCAGTTTCATCCGGGAGACGATACCACAGTGGCCTGTATGCGCATCATAAACAGCAAGCCGGTTCATCTGATGACTGGTCCGGCCCGAAATCCAGAGGATGATACAGCATGGTAGAGGATTTTATGTCCGATCCCCAATGCCGCGACCATTGTATGCGGCGGCACCAGCGCTACCATTGTGTCACGGGTTCTGAATCGGAAGCTGGATGTATCGCTGGACTATGTGGATCCGGAGATTCCGCCCATTGCCTATATGGACGGGGTAGATCTGGTGACAGAAGGCGTCCTTACGCTGAACCGTGTGCTGCAGCTTTTGCGGCGGTATGTAAAGAATGAAACCGTATCGGAGGATTTTTTTGAGGAACTGGATAAGCCCAATGGCGGCTCCATGGTGGCAAAGATCCTGATCGAGGACTGTACGGAGGTTCATCTGTATGTGGGAAAGGCCATCAACAGTGCCTATCAGAATCCGGGTCTTCCTTTTGATCTGGGAATCCGCCAGAATCTGGTGGAGCAGCTGCGCCATCTGATCGAGGATATGGGAAAAAAGGTGGTTATCACCTATTATTAAGTTGGCAATGGACCCTTTGGGCCTTCCAAGATATATATTTGCTGTCTGGACGCTTAGAACAGGCGTCCGGGATTATGAATGGAGGAAATGAAAAATGGTAACAAATGATGCAACGATCCTGCGCCTGAAACATGACGTGCTCTATGAGGTCGCGAAAGCTGCATGGGAGGGAAATCTGGAGGAAAAAAGGGATGAGATCCCCTATGATATGATTCCGGGCCCTCAGGCCAGCTACCGCTGCTGTATTTACAAGGAGCGTGAGATCATCAAGCAGAGAGTCCGTCTGGCAGAAGGCAAGTGCCCTACAGGAAGAGACAGTTCCAATGTGGTTCAGGTTATTAACGCAGCCTGCGAGGAGTGTCCTATTGCGTCCTATATTGTCACAGATAACTGCCGCAAGTGTATGGGAAAGGCCTGCCAGAATTCCTGTAATTTTGGAGCCATCACCATGGGTCACGACCATGCCTATATTGATCCAAATAAGTGCAAGGAGTGCGGCAAGTGCGCACAGGCCTGTCCTTATAATGCGATCGCCCATCTGGAGCGCCCATGCAAAAAGGTCTGTCCGGTAGATGCGATCACATATGACGAGTATGGCATCTGTGTGATCGATGAAAAGAAGTGTATCCAGTGCGGCGCCTGTATCCACAGCTGCCCCTTTGGAGCTATTGGTTCCAAGACCTTTATGGTAGATGTGATCCGTCTGATCAAGGCAGGCAAGAAGGTAGTCGCCATGGTGGCGCCCGCGACGGAAGGACAGTTCGGATCGGATATCACCATGGAGAGCTGGCGCGTGGCCTTAAAGCAGATGGGCTTTGCAGACATGGTTGAAGTGGCTCTGGGCGGCGACATGACGGCAGCTTATGAGGCAGAGGAGTGGGCAGAGGCCTACAAAGAGGGCAAGAAGATGACTACATCCTGCTGCCCCGCATTTGTAAATATGATCAAGCAGCATTTCCCTATGCTTCTTGACAATATGTCAACTACCGTATCACCTATGTGCGCCGTATCCAGACTGTTAAAGAGCCAGGATCATGATGTAGTGACTGTATTTATTGGCCCGTGTATTGCGAAAAAGAGTGAGAGCCTGGATCTGAATATTGAGGGAAATGCAGATTATGTTATGACCTTTGGCGAGATCCGCGCCATGATGCGCGCCAAGGGTGTAGAGCTGCAGCCCGCAACGAACGAGTATCAGGAAGGCTCTGTATTCGGAAAGCGTTTTGGAAACGGCGGAGGCGTAACGGCGGCTGTTGTAGAGTGCATGAAGGAGAGAGAAGAAAACTTTGACGCAAAGGTACTTCGCTGCAATGGAGGAGCCGAGTGTAAAAAGGCGCTTCTTCTCATGAAGGTAGGCCGTCTGCCTGAGGACTTTGTCGAGGGCATGGTCTGCGCAGGGGGCTGTGTCGGCGGCCCCAGCAAGCATAAGGGTGAGACAGAGGCAAAGAAGGCCAGAGACCAGCTGATCGGAGAGGCAGATGACAGAAGAATTCTGGAAAATCTGAAGAAATATCCCATGGATCAGTTCTCTATGCACAGACATTAAAAAGAAATCCGGGAGGCGGATATGCTTCCCGGATTTCTTTTTAAAAGAATAAAAACAAGAGAAAGGAAGAATGATTATTTATGCATGGAATTTTATACGGCGTAGGCGTAGGACCGGGAGATCCAAGGCTTATGACCTTTCTTGCGGCAGACACTATAAAAAAAATGTGAGGTTCTGGCTGTCCCTGCCCGGACAAGAGAGCAGGCAGTGAGTTACCAGATTGCCAGAGGGCTTCTGCCTGAGTTGGATCAAAAGGCGTGTCTTTCTCTCGCAGTTCCCATGACAAAGGACAGGACGGTTTTAAACGCAGCCTATGAGCAGGCCGCAGATCTGGTAGAGGAGCAGTTAAAAGCAGGAAAGGACGTAGCCTGCCTGACCCTGGGCGATCCTACAATATACAGCACCTATATTTATCTTCACCGTATCATAAAGGCCAGGGGCTACGAAACGCAGATCATAAGCGGCGTTCCTTCCTTCTGCGCGGTCAGCGCCCGTCTTGGGGACAGCCTTGCGGACCGCTCCGAGCAGCTCCATATCATCCCCTCCGCCTATGGCGTGGAGGAGGCTCTTGCTCTTCCCGGTACAAAGGTGCTTATGAAGGCAGCCTCTAAAATGGACGCGGCGAAAAAAACGCTGCTGGAACAGAAAGCAGGGGCAGTTATGGTGGAAAACTGCGGATTGGAAAATGAAACGATTTACAGGGGAACGGAGCAAATTCCGGACCAGGCAGGGTATTATTCGCTTATTGTGGTAAAAGAACAACAAAAATGGTAAAAAAAGGCCGGTTTTCGTGAATATGTCTGTGATGGTAAATAGTACGCGGTCAAATGTACGCCGGTGCTTGACACAAGACGGTGTTTAATGATAAAATACTTCACTAGATGGCAGAGGGTCACACTGTTTTGGACAGTTTTTGAACACGGCTCCTTGTCTTTTTGTCTTTTATCTATGAAAGGAGAATATGCACTATGAGAAAAAATGCAGCAAAAATTGCAGCTCTTATGCTGGGCGCAGCGATGGCTCTTACAGCCTGCGGCGGCGGACAGAGCACTGGAAATGGTGGGGGAAACACCAGTGCCGGAGGTAATGCAGGTTCTGGAAGCAGTACTCAGGCAGAGGAAAGTGATAAGAATGCAATTAAGGATCTGGTAACCTATGAAGCTCCAAATAGAGAGCAGGAAGGATTTTTTATTCTGAATACAGAGAAGGCAGCTGACTTAAATATACTCTGTAATCTCTATGCACCACTTATCGAGGTAGATGAAAACGGTAAATTAAGACCGGCAGTTGCCAAGGAATGGGGAACGGAGGACGGCGGCCTTACCTGGACCTTTAAGCTGAGAGACGATGTTAAGTGGGTTGATATCAACGGCAATGTAAAGGCTGACTGTACAGCTCAGGACTGGATTACCGCAATGGAGTGGGTATTAAACTTCCACAAGAACGGATCCAACAACACATCGATGCCTTTGGCTCTGATTAAGGGGGCTGAGGATTATTACAATTATACCAGGGAGCTTTCCGCAGAAGAGGCCAAGGCTCTTGATACATCCAAGATGCTGGAGATGGTAGGCATTGAGGCTCCGGATGATTATACCCTGATCTATCACTGTGCGCTCAACGCTCCTTACTTTGATACCGTATGTACATCAGCCTGCATGTATCCTATCTCCCAGGCTCTGATTGATGAGCTGGGCGTTGATAACATGGTCGGCATGACAAACGAAACCATGTGGTATACAGGTCCCTATTTTGAGACAACCTTTACCATGAACAACGAAAAGATCCTTACAAAGAATGAAAATTATTTTGATAAGGATGCAAAGCTGTTTGATACAGTTACCGTCCGTATGGTAGACGGCACTCAGTTATATCAGCTGTGGCAGAATGGCGAGCTGGACAACATCGCTCTGGCAGAGGCTGACTTAAGAACGATTTACAATGATGACAGCAATGAATGGAAGCCCTATCTGAGCGAGACAGACCGAAAAAGTAATTCCTACCAGATGCACTTTAATTTTGACAAGTTCAAGGATGACGGTTCAGCAGATGAAAACTTGGAACAAGGCAGTTGCAAACGAAGCCTTCCGCCTTTCTTTATACTACGGACTGGATCTGAGAAACTACTGGTCAAGAACTAACTTTATCGAGCCTCTTCACTGCGAGAATGTGGGCTACACTATGAAGGGTCTCCTGTATTACTCTGACGGCACCGATTATGCTGCAAAGGTAGAGGAGAAGATGGGATTTGCCCCTTCTGACGGCGAGAACCCAAGACGTTTCGATGCTGCAAAGGCAGAAGCGTATAAGAAGCAGGCGATGGAAGAACTGGCTGCCAAGGGCGTTTCCTTCCCGGTAGAGATGGATTACTACATCATCGCAGGCAATCAGGATGCTCTTGATAAGGCAACCGTATTAAAGCAGACCTTCGCTGAGTGCCTGGGAGCAGAGTATGTGAACTTAAACATCAAAACCTTTGTTTCCAGTCAGACCAAGGAGGTCGTACAGCCTGGTCTGGGCTCCTTCTATATCAGCGGCTGGGGAGCTGACTACGGTGATCCTGCAAACTTCATTGACCAGGAACGTTACGGCTATGACGGCGCTTACTACTCCAACAACTATTCCAGAATTAATAATGCAACGGATGAAGACCTGATTGCAACCTACAAGGAGTTCTCCGCTCTGGCAGAGGCAGCAGGTGCTATCTATGATGAACCTGACAAGCGTTATGATGCATATGTAGACGCTGAGGTTTATCTCTTACAGCATGCGCTTACGATTCCTATGGAGTATGAGATTCAGTGGCAGCTGACCAAGATCAACGATTACTCCAAGATGAACGCCATGTACGGTATTCAGAACTACACGTATAAGAACTGGAAGACTTCTGTAGACGCCTATACTACAGAACAGTACAAGGAATTCCAGGCAGCATCTGAGGCGAAATAATATATGGTAAAATATACCGCCAAACGACTGCTTCAGTCCCTGATTACAGTGCTGGTTGTCGCCACCATCGTGTTCCTGCTTATGCGTATGCTTCCCACAGATTACTACTTTACAGAGGATCAGGTAATGAAGCTTACGGAAGAGCAGAAGAACGCGCAGCTGGAGGCAGCCGGCCTGTTAGATCCGATGGAACAGCAGCTGGGCCGTTTTTATGGGCAGCTTCTGCGGTTGGACTTCGGTACATCCCGCAGAATTCAGAACGGCGCTCCTGTTCTTAAGGTAATCGGAACTAAATTTTCCGTATCTATGCGTCTGGGGGTGTATTGCCCTGGTGATTGCTCTTTTAATCGGCGTAACCATGGGTATTATCCAGTCCAGAAATAAGGACCGGATGCTGGATCATGTGGGAACGGCGTACACGGTTTTTGTAAATGCTGTTCCGCCGCTGGTATCCTACTCGCTGGTGCTGGCCTTTGGCGCCAATTTGCTGAACCTTCCGGCGCTGTATTCCACCAGAAATGCCACCCGCTCCAGCATCCTTCCGATCGTATGCCTTGCGTTAACCTCCATTGCCCACTATGCGCTGTGGACCAGACGATATATGGTAGACGAGCTGAATAAGGATTATATTAAGCTTGCCAGGATCAAGGGTATGTCCTCTAAGAATATTATGGTAAAACATGTTCTGAAAAATGCCTTTGTCCCTCTGGTACAGTATATTCCGGCGTCTTTCCTTTTGACCATCAGCGGTTCTCTCCTGGTAGAGCGTTTCTTCTCTGTTCCGGGTATGGGTCCCCTGCTGACAGACGCCATTACACGCTACGACTTAAATGTAGTTCAGACTCTGGTTATTATTTATGCCGCTCTGGGAATTATCGGTGTATTCCTGGGCGATATTCTGATGATGACCCTGGACCCGAGAATTAAACTGACAGACAAAGGAGGCAGCCGTTGATGAACAACGATACACAAAAGGATAAATTCCGGTTTGTGGAATATTCCGCAGATGCGGCAGAGCGAATCGGCTATTCCGATTACTCCTACTGGAAGTCTGTTTTTCAGAACTTTTTCAAGAAGAAATCCGCCGTTGTTATGGCGGGTGTCTTCTTTGCACTGGTAATCTTTTCCTTTATTGCGCTGAGCATTGGAAAGTATAACTACTCTGAGGCTCAGATCATGGCAAATTCGTCTCTGGCATTTACAAAGCCAAACAGCGAATTCTGGTTTGGAACAGATAATCTGGGCCGTGATTACTGGTGTCAGGTATGGTATGCGGCTCAGGTTTCCATTAAGCTGGCTCTGATCGTTGCAGCAGGAGAGTGCGTGATCGGCGTGATCATCGGCTGCATATGGGGATATGTACGGAGCCTTGACCGTATCTTACTGAGATTTACAATGTGATCAATAATATTCCAATCATCATTTACATGACCCTGGCAGCTCTTGTCTTTGGACAGAGCTTCCGCAATATGGCCATTGCAATGATTGCCTTCGGCTGGCTGGTAATGGCAAGAAACGTGCGGAACCTGGTGCTCATGTACCGTGACCGGGAATATAATCTGGCTTCCAGATGTCTTGGCACTCCCGTATGGAGAATTCTGCTTAAGAACATTTTCCCATATCTGATCAGTGTGGTAATTCTTCGTCTGGCCCTGTCCATTCCACAGACCATTGCTCTTGAGTCCACACTGTCCTATCTGGGCCTGGGACTGGATGTAAATACGCCTTCTTTAGGTATTCTTTTAAGAAATGCCAGAAACTATTTCCTTCAGTATCCATACCTTCTTGTGTTCCCGGCGGTGATCGTATCTCTTATTACAATCACCTTCTATCTGGTGGGCAACGCCTTCTCAGATGCGGCAGATCCAAGAAATCATGTATAGAACGGAGGAAATGTTCATGGCAAATATGGAAAGAGAACCGATCTTATCTGCCAGAGACGTAGAGATCTCCTTCAGCCTGCGGGGCAAAAAGTTAAATGCCATCCGCAGATGCTCCCTGGATTTATACCAGGGGGAGACGCTTGCCATTGTAGGTGAGTCCGGCTCCGGCAAATCGGTATTTACCAAATCCTTCCTGGGAATGCTGGATGCCAACGGTTCCATTACCGGCGGCTCCATCCTGTTTGAAGGAAAGGATCTGGCAAAATATAAGACAGAAAAGGACTGGATGACCATTCGGGGAAAGAAAATCTCCATGGTTATGCAGGATCCTATGACCTCACTGAACCCTCTTAAAAAGATCGGCCGTCAGATTGAGGAAAGTATAGAATTAAATCAGGGCATCAAGGGGCCGGAAGCAAAGAAGATGGCTCTGGAGATGCTGAAGAAAGTAGGGATCCCGGATCCGGAGCGCCGGTATCAGCAGTATCCCCACGAATTTTCCGGCGGTATGAGACAGCGCGTGGTGATCGCCATAGCCGCTGCCTGCCATCCTCAGATCCTGATCTGTGATGAGCCGACCACGGCTCTGGATGTTACCATTCAGGCACAGATCTTAAATCTGATCCGCGATCTGCAAAAGGAGCTGAACATGACGGTTATCTACATCACCCATGATCTGGGCGTAGTTGCCAATGTGGCGGATCGTGTGGCTGTTATGTACGCAGGACAGATCGTAGAGTACGGTAAGGTGGATGAGATCTTTTATGATGCATGGCATCCGTACACCTGGGCGCTTCTTTCCGCCCTGCCGCAGCTGGGGATTAAGGGAGAAGAACTTCCTACTATCGAGGGAACCCCGCCGAACCTATTCAATGAGATCAAGGGAGACGCCTTTGCTCCCAGAAACCGTATGGCGCTTGCTATTGATTTTGAGGAGGAGCCTCCATTTTTCGATGTGAGTCCTACCCACAAGGCAAAGACCTGGTATCTGGATCCAAGGGCTCCGAAGATCGAACAGCCGGATTCCATTCGCAAACTCCGTGAAAAAATGAAAGGAAGAGGGTAAGACGCAATGGCAGAGAAAGAAAAACTGATAGAAATCAAAGACCTGCAGATTACCTCGGAAGCGGCAAAAGGAAGTTTGTAGCTGTTGACCATGTAAACTTTGACATTTATAAGGGAGAGACCTTTTCGCTGGTAGGCGAGTCCGGATCTGGAAAGACTACCATCGGACGAGCCATTACCCGGATCAATCCTGTATCCGGCGGAGAAATCCTTTACCGGGGAGAGCGCATCAGCGGAAAAATTTCAAAGGAACTGGACCGCAAGGTGGTTAAGTCCTGCCAGATGATCTTCCAGGATCCTATGGCTTCCTTAAATGAACGGGCCAAGGTAGACTACATTGTTTCAGAGGGACTGATCAATTTCCATCTTTACAAGGATGAAACTGACAGAAAGAGAAAGGTAGAGCATGCGCTCCGTGAGGTAGGACTTCTGCCGGAGTTTGCTTCCCGCTTCCCCCATGAATTCTCCGGCGGCCAGCGCCAGCGTATCGGTATTGCCAGGGCGTTGATCATGGAACCGGAATTTGTGGTGGCGGATGAGCCGATTTCCGCTCTGGACGTATCCATCCGTGCTCAGGTATTAAACTTGTTAAATCATTTAAAGCAGACCAGAGGCCTGACCTATCTGTTCATTGCCCATGATCTTTCCGTGGTACGGTTTATTTCCGACCGGATTGCGGTTATCCACAAAGGAAGGATCGTGGAGCTGGCAGAGGCAGAAGAACTGTTCCTTCATCCGTTCCATCCTTATACCAAGGCGCTGCTGTCGGCGGTGCCGATCCCGGATCCGGAACTGGAAAAGAAAAAGAAGCTTCTGGTTTATGATCCGTCCATCCATGATTACAGCACAGATAAGCCTGTCTGGGGAAGAAATTCTGCCTGGCCATTTTGTCTGGGGCAATCAGAGAGAACTGGAAGGATATCGGAAAGAGATCGAAGGATAAAATGCAATGAATAAAAAAGGTTCGTTATTTAAAACTTATATGATACGGCCCGTTTTATACAAATGCGTAACAAGAGCCGCCCTTGCTGTAACTGCCCTTCTTCTGTGGGACAGATTTATAAATACAGCGGGGCGGTTCTCGCTGTTTAGAGACGGCTGTCTCACGGCAGGGCTTTTATTTTTCTGTATGGCCTGGTTTTCCTATCTCCATCTGGACGGAGTAACGATCCACCATATGCTGGAGGAGCGGAAGAAAAAGAAGCCGGTGAGAAAAAGCTATACGGACATTGTGGATTTTGCAGATGAGCATATTGTATCGTTTGATGAATTGTCGGGAGAGGAGCGGGCGGTCTGCAGCATGTCGGCTAATCTGATCTGCGGCGCCCTTTTTATGCTTCCCTGGCTGGTGAAGTTCCTGGGAGATTTTTTATGAGAAACAGAAATTTTTAGTAAAAAGAATTGTCGCTGTTTCTGCAACATATGTCCTTGACAAACGGTCAGTGAAATATTATACTAAAAAAAGTGTAAAATCGAATGTTTATACAAAAGCACAGGAGGATGTAATTATGAAAAAGAGATTTGCGGCAGCCGTATGTTTAATTGCAACTGCACTTTCTTTGTCAGCCTGCGGCGGTTCCGGTCAGACGGAAACAACGGCAGCAGGAGGAGCAGCAGAAAGCACTACTGCGGCACCAGCAGCAGGAGTACCGGCCGGCGGCAAGGTGTAAGAGTCGCTGCAGTTGACCCACAGGTAGCGCTGGATCCCCAGCAGTATACCTATAGTATTGTTATGAAGATCACAGACAATGTAACAGAGTCTCTGATTACTACGATGGAAGACGGAAGTCTGGAGCCTAATCTTCTTACCGCTCTTCCGGAGGTATCCGAGGACGGCATGACCTACAGCTTCGAGCTGCTTCCCGATGTGAAGTTCCACAATGGGGAGACTTTAAAGGCCTCTGATGTAAAGTATTCCTTTGAGCGTCTGGTAAAGCTTACAAAGATGGCAACTCTGATGGAGAATGTAGAGGGCTATAAAGAACTGGCTGACGGTGCAGCTGAGGAGATGTCCGGTATTCAGGTACAGGATGATACTCATTTTACCATCAAGCTGGTTAAGCCATACGCGCCATTCGCTTCCGTTCTTTCTACCGGATACTGTGCGATTTATCCTGAGGCAGCCTGCGAGGAAGCAGGAGATACCTGGGGTATGCATGGTATTATACGGAACCGGTCCTTTCAAGATGGACAGCTATCAGAGCGGCGTAGGCGTTGTACTGTCAAGATTTGATGATTACCACGGCGGCGCTGTGAAGTTAGACGGACTGGACTACAAATTTATCGAAGATGTAAATACACAGGTACTGGAATACCAGAAGGGCAATGTAGATTATGTAGATGTGGATCCTTCCATTTACCCCGTATACTCCAGTAATCCCCAGATCAAGGATCAGATGCACGGCTTCCAGCCTACCGGAAACTATACTCTGAACTTAAATGCAAAGACCTTCCCGGATCCAAAGGTAAGACAGGCAATCGCTCTTTCTATCGACCGCAAGTCGATCTGTGAGAGCATCCTTCACGGAACAGCAACCGTTCCTACTTCCTACATTCCGGCAGGCATCATCGGACATGACGAGACTCTTCCTGAGTTCGAGTACAATCCGGAGCAGGCAAAGGCTCTTTTAGCGGAAGCCGGCTATCCGGACGGAATTGATCTGCGTGTGACTGTAAATACCAAGTATCAGGGTAACGTTGCAATCGTTACTGCATTCCAGCAGCAGGCAAAGGCAGCCGGCATCCGGGTTGAGGTTGAGCAGGTTGACTCCGCTGCATGGTCTGATATGAAGAAGAACGGCGGTGTTGACTGCGGTATTTCCAACTGGTATGTAGATTACTCCGATCCTGAGAGTCTGCTTTATCCGATGACTAAGACAGATTCCAACTCCAGCTTCTGGCACAATGCAGAATTTGATCAGCTTCTGGAAGATGGAATCGCAACTACAGATCCGGCCGAGCGTCAGGAGATTTACGCAAAGGCAGAACACATCATGACAAGAGAGGACTGGGCAACCACACCTCTGTACAATGAAACAAAGTTCTATCTTTTAAATCCGAAGATCACTGGCTTTAAGATGAATGCTACCTTCCGTATGTTCTGGAAGAATGCGGATATTCAGCAGTAATCCATGTGAAACAGGGGGGCAAAAGGAGCGCGTAATATGCTCCCGCCCTATTTTTATATCAGGAGGAAATTATGCTTTCGTATACGGCAAAACGTCTGGCCCAGACCATTTTCGTACTTCTGGGTATCAGTCTTATTACCTTTATCCTGCTGCAGGTTGTTCCGGGAGATCCGGTTGCCATGATGCTGGAGAAACGTGCGGATCCCGAGACTATCGCCAAGGTTCGCCAACGAACTGGGACTGGATCTTCCTTACCATGTCCAGTATCTTAATTTCTTAAAGGGAGCGGTCCGCTTTGATTTCGGAACTTCCTATTTTACAAAAGAAGTCGTTTCAGACGCTTTATTTCGCTGCTTTAAAGTGACAGTGAAGCTGGCCTGCATGTCTTTTGCATTTGCAGCAGTGATCGGTATTCCCTGCGGAATTTTCTCCGCAGTACAGAGAGGAAAGGGCATTGATACGGCAGTGATGATCCTCTCCATCGTAGGAGTTTCTGCTCCGGCCTTCTGGGTAGCGATCATTCTTCAGATCGTGTTTGGCTTAAAGTTGAACATCCTTCCTATTTCCGGCTTTGATTCTGCTGCTTCCTATATCCTTCCCAGCGTGGCTTTAGGCGCCAGATATGCGGGAAGTATGGCCAGGATCACAAGAACCAGTATGCTGGAGGTATTAAATCAGGATTACATCCGTACCGCCAGGGCAAAGGGCGCAAAGCGTTGGTCTGTTATCCTCAAGCATGCATTAAAGAATGCAATGATCCCCATTGTTACCCTGGTGGGAACGGATTTCGGCTATATGCTGACAGGATCCATGCTGATTGAAAAGGTATTCTCAATTCCGGGTATCGGAAAGCTGGCAGTTGACGCTATGTCAAACCGCGATCTTCCTCTTCTTGAGGGAACGGTTATGTATATTGCGTTCGTATTCGTAATCGTGAATCTGCTGGTAGATATTTCCTATGCATTCCTGGATCCAAGAATTCGATATGGGAAAGGAGCAGCGTAAGTAAGCGATGATACGTTTTTTTAATAAACAGAAACAGTTTGAACAGGATGTGATGGAGCAGGGGATGCAGTATTCCTCCGGTTTTTACGGAGACAGCCTCCGCCGCTTAAAGAAGAATAAAATGGCTATGTTCTGTGCAGGAATACTGGTGCTTTTAGTGCTGGTTGCTATTTTTGCACCTGTCATTGCTCCCTATGACCCAACCTATCAGGACTATTCTGCCGTACTGGCAGAGCCCAGCATGGCTCATCCCTTTGGAACCGACGAATACGGCCGTGATATTCTTTCCAGAATTATTTACGGTTCCCGTGTTTCATTAAGTATCGGTATCGTAGCTCAGGTGGTTGCTTCTCTTGTAGGCGTTACCCTGGGCGCTGTTGCAGGCTACTACGGCGGCCGTATCGACAGTGTGATCTCCCGTATTATGGAAATTTTCCAGGCATTCCCGGATCTGATCTTTGCCATGGCGATCATGACCTTCCTGGGAAAAGGTGTTTTAAACCTGTTTATCGCCCTAGGACTTTTAACCTGGGTTCGTACTGCCCGCATGATCCGCGGTTCTGTGATGCAGTTAAAGGAAAAGGAGTACATAGAGGCCAGCCGCGCCTGCGGAGCATCTACCTTCTGGATCATCACCAAGGGACTGGTTCCCAACTGCCTCTCTACCATCATTGTTTTAGTTACCCTGGGTATCCCCAATGCGATCATGTATGAGGCATCCTTAAGTTTCCTTGGTATTGGTATCCAGCCACCTACACCTTCATGGGGAAATATGATTTCTGCAGCTCAGACCTTTATCAGCTACCGTCCGGTCTACAGCATTGTGCCCGGTGTGGCAATCATGATCACGGTAATCGCATTTAACATTTTCGGTGATGGCTTAAGAGATGCATTAGATCCCAAGCTGAAAAACTGATGAAGGAGGACCCAATGGCAGATAAAATACTGGAAATTAAAAATTTAAAGACATATTTTCGTACTGACGCCGGACTGGTAAAGGCGGTCAATGACGTAACCTTTTCCGTTGAGAGGGGAAAAACCCTGGGGATCGTAGGAGAATCCGGCTGCGGTAAAAGTATCACTTCTCTTTCCATTATGGGACTGGTGGAAACGCCTCCCGGAATCCATGCAGGAGGAGAGATCCTGTTTGAGGGAGAGGATCTGTTAAAGAAGAATGAGGATCAGATGCGTCAGATCCGAGGCAATAAGGTGGCTATGATCTTCCAGGAACCCATGACCTCCTTAAACCCTGTATTCACCATCGGCCAGCAGTTGATGGAGGCCATTCTGCTCCATGAAAATGTTACAAAGCAGCAGGCAAGAGAAAAGGGGATCGAGATGCTTAAAAAGGTTAAGATCCCTCTGGCAGAGAAGCGCTTTGACGAGTATCCCCATCAGCTTTCCGGCGGTATGCGCCAGAGAGTGATGATCGCCATGGCTTTATGCTGCAATCCCCAGCTTCTGATCTGCGACGAGCCTACTACGGCTCTGGATGTTACCATCCAGGCTCAGATCCTGGATCTGATCAATGAGCTGAAGGAAGAGACAGGCACCTCTGTTATGATGATTACCCACGATCTGGGCGTAATTGCCGAGGTTGCGGATGATGTAATGGTAATGTATGCAGGAAAGGTAGTAGAGCATGCTACCTGCGATCAGATCTTTGATGAACCTCTGCATCCCTACACCGCAGGCCTTATGAACTGTATCCCCAGACTGGACGGCGATGACACAAAGGAATTAAGTGTGATCGAGGGCATGGTGCCAAGCTTTGACGATATGCCTGAGGCTGTGCCTCTGTCCAAGATGTCCTTATGCAAAGGAAATCTGCCGAAAGCAGATGCCGGAGTTAGAGGAAGTAAATGGACGCAGGGTGCGTTGCTTTAAATATATGAAAGGATGGGAGGAAAGCGCCAAATGAGCGAACATATAAATGAAACGCCCCTTTTGGAGGTAAAGCATTTAAGAAAGCTTTTCCCGGTGAAACAGACATTCCGGTCCGGAGAAAAGACATTTATCAAGGCTGTGGATGATGTTTCCTTTACCTTAAACCCAAAAGAAACCCTTGGTGTGGTAGGAGAGTCCGGATGTGGAAAATCTACCATGGGACGTTCCGTACTGCGTCTGATCGAGCCTACAGATGGTGAGATCATCTATAAGGGGCAAGATTTTAAAAAGGCGTCCGGTCAGGAGCTCCGGAAAATGCGTGCAGAAATGCAGATTATTTTCCAGGATCCATACGCATCCTTAAATCCCCGTATGACCATCGGTGAAATTATCGAGGAGCCCTTAAAGATCCAGAAGCGTTTCGCTTCAAAGGAAGAGATGAGAGCCCATGTTTTAGAGGTGATGGAGGTCGTAGGTTTAAACCCGAAATATTACAACCGTTATCCTCATGAGTTCTCCGGCGGCCAGCGCCAGAGAATCGGTATCGCAAGAGCCATTGTACTAGGGCCGTCCTTAGTTGTCTGTGACGAGCCGGTTTCCGCTCTGGACGTATCCATTCAGTCACAGGTATTAAATCTTCTGCGCCATCTGCAGGAGTCCATGGGAATGGCATATATTTTTATTTCCCATAACTTAAGCGTTATCCGCCACATTTCCGACCGTGTGATGGTAATGTATCTGGGCCATGTGGTGGAGCTGGCTGATAAACACCAGTTATATGACAATCCCTCCCATCCATATACCCAGGCTCTGCTGTCAGCAATTCCTATGCCGGAGCGCCACAGCACCAGAAAGAAGATCCTGCTTCAGGGCGATCTTCCAAGTCCCGCAGATCCGCCTTCCGGCTGTGTGTTCCATACAAGATGCTTTATGGCTCAGGAAATCTGCTCTGTGCAGAAGCCGGAGCTTAAAGATATCGGCGGCGGCCATATGTGCGCCTGTCATTTCTGCGGGGGATGCCAGAAATAAAATGGATTTAAGCTGTAAATGATGTAATTACCGGCCCGAAGCAGGAAGCACGGGCCGGATCAAAGAAGGAGGCAACAGTTATGAAGATTACGGACATGAAGGTTCACATGATGCAGGTTCCCCCTGGTTCGTCCCTTCCGTCATTTCTCTGGGTGTAATTACCCATGCGGTGAGCTGCCTGGTGGAGATTGAGACCGACGCAGGGATCACCGGATACGGCGAAGGTTCTCCAGGCCCTCTGATCACAGGCGAAAACCTGCCGGGGACGGTAGAGACCCTGCGGGTGTTCCGTGAAAAGCTCATCGGAATGGATCCAAGAGATATTGAGGGAATCAATGCTGTGATGAACCGTGCGGTTGCTTATGCGGGAACTGCAAAGGCGGCAGTGGATATTGCCTGCCACGATATTCTGGGAAAAGCAGCTGGTCTTCCTCTTTACAAGCTTCTTGGAGGACTTTCCAATACCATTGAAACGGATATGACCGTGGGAATTGATACTCCGGAGCTTATGGCTGCTGCCGCAAAGGAGCATGTGGCTGCAGGCTTCCGTGTGATAAAGACCAAGGTTGGAACGAATATCGCAGACGATATTGCCAGAGTAAAGGCCATCCGTGAGGCAGTAGGCGATGATGTGAAAATCCGTCTGGATGCAAACCAGGGATGGCATGCACGTGAGGCTGTAGAGCTTTTAAAACGCCTTAACGAATACGATATTGAGCTGGTAGAGCAGCCGGTACGCCGCTTTGATTTTGAAGGCTTAAAGTATGTAACTGCCAACAGCCCTGTGCCTGTTATGGCAGATGAGAGCTGCTGGGACTCTAAGGACGCCCTCCGTCTTGTCTCTGAGAGAGCAGTGGATTTCATCAATATCAAGCTGATGAAGTGCGGCGGCCTGTGGGAAGCAAAGAAGATCGTAAATATTGCTGAAGCAGCAGGCGTAGAAATCATGCTTGGCTGTATGGCAGAGGAGAGCGGAATCGCCATCAATGCAGCAGCGGCACTGGGCGCAGCTCTCGGCAACATCACAAGAGCAGACCTGGATGCAAGTTTCTCTTTAAAGGCGCTTCCTTATGAGGGTGGATTTACCATTGAAAATACAAAAGATCTGGTTCTGTCCGAGAATCCAGGACTGGGACTTGTCCGCTTAAAGGAGGAAATGTTCCAATGAGCAGGGCAGTGACAGAGGAAGAAATGACACAGGGGATCAGCCGTCTGGAAGCCCATACCGCCCAGATCATGGAGGAGGCAAAGGCCAGAGGCATTGCCGTAGGCGTGGTAGACCGGACGGGAAGGATCCTTTATGAGAAATACTTTGGTTACCGGGATGAGGAAAAGAAGCTTCCCATTAACCGGGATACTATTTTCGGAATGGCATCTGTGACAAAGTCTTTTACTGCTCTTTCCATCATGCAGATGCAAAAAGACGGGATTCTGTCCGTGGATGACGCAGTATCCGCTTATATTCCAGAATTTACCAATAAAAACCAGAAGGAGCCGGTGCGCTTAAGCCATCTGATGAGCCACAGTGGCGGCTACTTCCCCCTTCCAAGAATCGTTGTGGATAAAACTGCTCAGGAAATGGGGATAAAAGACAGTCTGGAAGAGGAACTGGTGGACAGAGAAGACTTTGCGGAGGAAGGAATCCGCAGGGTGGCAGGCCGTCTGGACAGCCAGACCCATTTTACCGGCCGTCCCGGACAGCGCATGAGCTACTGCAATGACGGCTTCGGCCTTCTGTCCGATATTGTGCGCCGCCATTCCGGATACGGTTCCTTCAGCGCATATCTGAAGGAGCGTATCTTTAAGCCACTTGGCATGGAGCGGAGCAATATCAGCTTCCTGCGCAATTCTCTGGATGAAAATGCGGCCACGCTTTACACTCTGGAGGATGGAACATGGCGGGCAGACCATGATTATGAAAACGATGCCTTTGTGCTCCATGGAGGCGGCGCCTTAAAGTCCACTCTGGGCGATATGCTTAAGTATGTCTCCATGTACTTAAATGAAGGCAAAAGCCAGGACGGAACCCAGGTCATTGACCGTGATTCCATTGAGGAAATGTGCCGTCCCAGACAGATCGTAAAACCGGGCGTTTACTACGGATACGGCCTGGAAATGAGCCAGATGGAGGACATGGTTTTAGTAGAGCACGGCGGAAGCCTTCCGGGCGTATCCTCAAATCTGTGCTTCTGTCCCCAGAAGGGCATCGGAGTGATCGTACTGTGCAATACTATGGATGTGCCGGTGTACTCCATCGGAACTATGGCTCTCCGCCTGTACTGCGGCCTGCCTTTAGAGGCAGAGCGGATAGAGCATATGCCACGGTCCTGGAGTGAAGATGAGAAACGTGAACTTGCAGGCGATTACATTTCCGGAGAAGGCGACCGTTTCAGCATCAAAGAGCTGGAAAACGGTGAGCTCGCCATGAAAGTAAACGGCACGCCCATTGAGATGAAGTCCGTTTATCCATGGCAGGGAATGGTAAGAAAGAAATACAGCGACGTATATCTGACCGCGTTCAGAGATGAAAACGGAACGGTATTTGCCGCCAGATACGGAAGCCGTATCTTCCCAAAGGCCTGACATTTACAGGCTGAACGAAGGATGTAAACTTAGAAAGCATATTCAACTGAAAAAGATAAAAGACAGAAAAAGGAGCTTCTGTTCCCGGCCTGAAGGCTAGAATGGGGGCTCTTTTTGTATGCTGTTCCCAAGGCCCAGGCCCCGTTGTCAGGGCTTCTTGACAATGGTTTCTGCTATTGTATAATGGGAACAGGCTGTAAAGGGGCAGCTGTAGATTTTTAATGCGGAGAATACATATGAAATACCAGATCACAGACGGAACGGTTTCTCTGGGCGGAGAAACCGTGCTTTCCCATATTGATTTTGAGATACAGGGAGCCCAGAAAATTGCGGTCGTAGGACGGAACGGAGCCGGAAAAACCACCCTTCTGCGCCTGATTGCAGGAGAGCTGGAACTGGAGCGGGATGACAGACGGCAGGGGCCGGGAATCTGCTGTTCCAGAAAGCTGACGATCGGGATGCTGGGACAGCAGGCGCTGCTCCATGAGGAGCGCACCGTGGAGGAATACCTGATGAGCCGCTGTCCGGCAGAAGGGCTTTTTGACAGGGAGCGGTTCGAATACGAACGGGAATATGACTGCCTGTTTACAGGACTTGGTTTTAAAAAAGAAGATAAAAAGCGGCCTTTAAGCACATTTTCAGGAGGAGAACGGACAAAGGCTGCATTGGCCGGACTGCTTCTTGAGAAACCGGATATCCTTCTTTTGGATGAGCCAACCAACCATCTGGATATGGAAACAGTTCAGTGGCTGGAAGGGTATTTAAGAAATTATGATCGGGCGGTGGTTATGGTAAGCCATGACCGCTTCTTTTTAGACCGTACGGCACAGATCGTATACGAGCTGGAGGACAGGAAGCTTACAAAATATCCGGGAAATTATACAGCCTACCGGGAGAAGAAACGAAAGGATTACGAGCTTCAGAAAAAGGCCTATATCCGCCAGCAGGAGGAGATTGCCCGGCAGGAGGAGCTGATCCGCCGGTTTAAGAACAAACCGGCCAAGGCCTCCTTTGCCAGATCCAGAAAAAAGATGTTAGAGCGCATGGAACGGGTGGAAGCGCCCAGAGAGGATACGGCACACATTTTTACCGGGGAGATCCTTCCTGCGGTGCCCGGAAGCAAATGGGTTCTTGAGGCGGAGCATTTAAAGATCGGTTATGAAGGCCATCCGCTTTTGGAACTGAGCCTACGGATGAGAAAGGGGCAGAAGATTGCTCTTTTAGGGGAAAATGGAGCGGGAAAGACTACATTTTTAAAGACAGCCGCCGGATCCCTTCCTCCGGTGGATGGAGTCTGCTCCCTTGGAAATAATATTACCATCGGTTATTTTGACCAGTATTCCTCAGCCATTGAGTCGGAACAAACGGTAGCGGAGCATTTTTCAGAGCTTTTCCCGTCCCTGAACCAGAAGGAAGTGCGGACGATCCTGGGCTCCTATCTCTTTCCGGGAAAGGAGGCATCCAGAAAAGTAAGCTCCCTGTCCGGCGGGGAAAAGGCCAGACTGGTGCTGGCAGAGCTTTTGCAGAGCCGCCCCAATTTCCTGATTCTGGATGAGCCCACCAACCATATGGATATACAGGCAAGAGAAACTCTGGAATCTGCCTTTCAGGCTTATCAGGGAACCATTCTTTTTGTAAGCCATGACCGGTATTTTATCCGGCAGGTGGCAAAGTCGGTGCTTATATTTGAGGGCGCAAGGGCTATGTATTACCCCTTTGGGTATGAGCACTATCTGGAACGGCTGGAAAAGGAAAAAGAAGGACTTTCACCGGCAGCACGGATTCAGGCGGAGGAGCAGGCTCTGATCGCCGGCTTAAAGGCGGTTCCCAGGGCGGAACGCCACAGACTGAGAGAGATTCCCACCGAAGAAGCCTATGACCAGTGGAGGCTTAAAATGGCAGAGGATGCCATGAAAGAGGCGGCAGGGCAGGCAGAGGAGCAGATCAAGGTATGGGAGGAGAACCGTCTGAAACGTCTGTGGGAGCAGGCCGAGGAGCAGCCAGCTTCCGCTTTGGAAGCCCAGCCGTTGGAGGATATAGCGCCTCTGTGGGAGAAGTGGCATCAGGCCTGCATGGACTGGTATGAGATATGGAGTGAGCTGCACCCGGAGCCGGAGGCGCCTGAACCGGAAAAGTTCGCTGATTTGGAATCAAAGGAGGATGCAGAATGATACTGATAAAAAATGCAGACGTATATGCACCGGAGCATCTGGGGGATTAAGGATGTGCTGATATGCGGAGCACAGATTGAGGCAGTGGGAGAAGGGCTGGAAGGAGGAAGCGGCTGCCGGATCATAGATGCAGAGGGAAAAAAGCTGACGCCGGGACTGATTGACCGCCATGTCCATGTGACCGGAGGAGGCGGAGAAGGAAGTTTTCATACCCGTACGCCCCAGATACAGCTTTCATCTGTTATAAGAGCTGGGATCACGACTCTGGTGGGCCTTCTGGGAACAGATGATGTAAGCCGTACGCCGGAGGATCTGATCGCCAAGGTAAAGGCCTTAAAGGAGGAAGGAATTTCAGCGTATGCCCTCTGCGGCGCTTATGGTGTGCCTTCCCCTGCCATTACAGGAAGCATAAAGAAGGATATTGCCTTTATTGATGAGATTTTGGGTTTAAAGCTGGCAGTCTCCGACCACAGAGCACCCAATATTTCCACAGAGGAGCTGATCCGTCTGGCAAGCGATGTGCGGACTGCAGGCATGATCAGCGGAAAGTGCGGCTGTGTGGTGCTTCATATGGGGGATGGAAAAAAGATGCTGAGTCAGGTTTTTGAGGCACTGGAGGAGACGGAGATTCCCGTGAAAACCTTTCAGCCCACCCATGTAAACCGCAATCATGAGCTGTTTCTGGACAGCCTTAAGCTGGCGAAGCTTGGGGGAACCATTGATCTGACCTGTGAGGATTTCCCTCATGGTTTGATCGAAGACGGAAAGGATCCTGTGATCGGCCTTTTGGAGGAAGCCCGCCGGGCCGGTGTTCCCATGGAGCGGATGACTTTAAGCTCAGACGGACAGGGAAGTTGGTCCAATTATGACGAATATGGAAACCTGGTGGAAATGGGGGTTACGGATGTGGGAAATATGTATGCCCAGCTTCGTTCGCTGGTGTTAAACGGAGGGTTTGTACTTTCAGAGGCTCTCTCCTTTTTCACTTCCAATCCTGCAAAGGCCCTGGAGCTGTTCCCGAAAAAAGGCTGTATCGCGCCGGGAGCGGACGCAGATCTGCTTTTAATGGGAGAAGCCCTTGCTCTGGATACGGTGATTGCCAGAGGGCGGGTGATGATGG
>ENA-OPYY01000200-OPYY01000200.1-human-gut-metagenome-genome-assembly--contig:-NODE-200-length-24763-cov-1.179899_pt1 | contig 24763 bp, 21 predicted proteins | sample MGYA00242472_ERZ504481 | MGnify/ENA primary metagenome ERZ504481 (study PRJEB26092, sample SAMD00036265) | human gut metagenome | host: Homo sapiens | study: EMG produced TPA metagenomics assembly of...
CAGAAGGAGCAGGATGCTTTACAGCTGGATCTGCAGAGGCAGCAGCTGGAACTTCAAAGGCAGAACGCAGCCAGGAGATCTTCGGGGGGATCTGGGGGAAGTAAGAAAAAAAGCAGTAATAATGCATATCTTACAAAAGCTAAAAACATGCTGAATGGTACAGATGGAAATGATACGCACAAATATCAGAGTGCTACGGTATCAAAATATTTGAGTAAACAATATGGTTTATCAAAAGAAGAGGCGGAATATATAACTTCTCAGGCAAGTGATGATTTAAGAGAGACGTCAAATAAAAATATTGATAAATATTATAAATATGCTCAGAATTATGCAGATGATACCGGAGCAGATGGAGATGCATTATTTGAATATTTAAATCGTTTCTATCAAAATGGTTCAATCAGTAAAGAAGATGCAGATGAAATTTTCCGCAGAATGGGAATGGATTAAACGGGAGGATATATGTCATTTAGCAGCAGACTAAAAGAGAAGGAAAAAGAGGGCATTAAAGAAAGCCGGGGTTATCGTACACGAGACTCATATGCTGAAAAAACGGAAGGCGCATTCTCAAAACGGATTGCACAAAAGGAAAAAGGGAACAATATACAGAAAATACCACAGCCGGAAAAAAGTATTTTTTCAGAAATATCAAAACCGGAGATATCAAAAATTAAATCCATTCAGCCAGTATCTTCATATTTGTCCGGTTCTGCATCTTCTTCTAATAATATTCCATACGCCGCAGCACATCAGGATCAGAAGATGCATCAGAACATTGAGCAGAAGACGCAGGATTCAGCTCAGAAAAAGTGGGAAAATGCAAAGAAGCAGTATGAGCTGGATAAAATAGGTTTTCAGTCTGGAAAACGTTTTATCAATTACAGTACCATTCCGCAAAGATCAGATTATGAAACTGGAATCAAGGAAGGAATGGATAAACCGAATCTGTTCAGCAATGAGATATACGGTCTGATGGATTATCTTGATCCAGAAAAGAGAGAAGTTTCCAAAGCGAGTAAATATAACTTCACCCGCATGAATGAGGATGAAAAGAATATATACTATTATCTGAATGGAAGATTCGGGGCAGAGGCAGCTGGAAACTATATTAAGTCGATCAACAGGGAGCTGAATGAAAGAAATATAGAGGCTGTAGTGGGGAGTGCAAAAGAACTGGGGAAAGAGCATCCGGTATTTTCTTCTGTTCTGGATGCGGCTATTGCTCCGGTTACAGCGGGAGCATATCCGGCTGTGCTTGCTGGACAGGCAGCAAATACAATTAGCGGGAAATATGAACCAATGGATCCAAATGATAAGTATTTAGGGCAGGCTGCCATATTGGAAGGCTTGCGTGCTGGCGTTGCGGAAAACGAGGGGATTAAGAATGTAATCCCCAATCAAACCGCCCGTGAGTTCCTAGTAGGGACGGGAATGTCCATAGGTGAAAATATAGCCCGTCTGCCATTTGGAGCATACGCCTTGCGGCGGCAGCCGGAAGTGCCGGCCTGTCAGGGACACGGGATGCAGCTGAAAGAGGGGGAACAACCGGACAGGCTGTAGCCTCAGGTGCAGTTAATGCGGCGGCAGAGGCGTTTTTTGAAAAATTCTCTCTGGATGGACTGGAACGGTTTAAGGTATCACCGGGCAGAGGCGTTAAGGAGTTCCTTAAAAATGTGGGGAAACAGGCTATTACAGAAGGATCAGAAGAGACAGCAACGGAAATTGTCAATACATTATCGGATGCTGTGATTATGAAGGAACTCTCTCAGTACAATCAGGCATACCAGGAGTATAAGAAAGCTGGTGCAGATGATGGGACTGCAAAGAGGGAGGCTTTTATGGGTCTACTGAAAAATGTAGGGCTGGCAGGTCTGGGCGGTGCCATATCCGGCGGGATTATGGGCGGAGGAAGTCAGGCTCTGGGAAATGTAGGTCTCAGCTATTATGGCAGTAAGATTGATCAGGATTACAGAGACTACGCAGATTCGATAGATACAGATCCGGCGCATTATGTCCGCCTGGAGGATGCCAGGGAAGCACAGGAATTACAAAGGACAGCTCAGGAATACGCAGAATTACAGCGCCAGGGCAGGTATGTACCGAACCGGGATAAGGCAGAATATGATATCCGTATGAATCGGTTCATGGATAATTTACAGACCCGCTCACAGGAGCCCGTACGCCCTCAGGATACAGTTGAAGTACCTATGGATGATAAAACTACCGTTGAGCCTGAAATAACCAGTACAGAGCCAGTAAATCGTCAGCTTGCGGAAAACCATGTGATGTCGGAAACAGTATCAAAAGTAAACAAAAGCGTATCAAAATCACAGGAAAGTATCTCTCAATCCACACAGCCTGTACAGTCACAGACAACGGAGGATATAAAACAAAGCGGGGCTTATAAAGGCGCTTATGGAAAATATGGGAGAGAGGCGCTGTTGGATACCTATGACGGAACGGTAGAGGTATCGGTGTATAATAAAGCCTTTGGTCGCGCCTATGATGCCGGATACCATAACATGGACCTGGACATGGCAGAACATTCCGCCATTATGTCTGTATTGACAGATAAGCAGATCAAAGCAGCATATCGGGCAGGTATACAGGATTATAATGCTGATAATAAGGTGATTCCTCAGTATACACAGGGGGAAGCCAGAAATGGCGGTCTTGGCAGTGTGTCAGAGCTGGCAGGACAGGATCAGCGCAGAGTAGCAGACTATATAGGAAAAAGACCGGGCTTAAAATCAATCTGATAGACAGCATGGAGGATGGAGCCACAGCATCCTATAAAAGCGGTGAGATTACCATAGATGTAGGCTCAAAAGACTTCAATGGAGCTATGTCTCATGAATTAACGCATTTCATCAAGGAACAGGTTCCAAAAGCATATGAAGCCTATCAGACCACTGTAGTAGAGGCGGAAATGAAAGCCTCCGGCAGATCATGGGAAGATTTGATAGAATCCTATGAAAGAAGATACGCAGAAGCAGGACAGGAGCTAACACGTCAGGAGGTCATTGAGGAGATTGTGGCAGATGCTACACAGAAATTTTTTAATGATCCCCAATTTATTGATGCCGTAATTAAAAAGGATAAAAAGCTTGCCCAGCGCATTATAGATTTCCTTACAGATATAGTGGATTCAATTAAGAACTTAATCCAGACCGGAAGCACCAGAGCAGCAGCTAAGAATCTGGAGGAAAATGCGAAGCTGTATGAAGAAGCACGTGATATTTGGATGTATGGGCTGGAAAAGGCAGGAGAAAGTTATAAGAGCGGACAGAGCAGGGAACGCTCTTCTGTGCCATCAACATCAGAAAAACAGTCAGAGGTAGAAAGTAGTGGTATAATCTTGAAGGATGTCCGCTTTCAGTTGGATGATATAGACGAAACTGATGAAAACAGGATAGAGGCATTAATCTATGCCAATAAATCTTTACAGGAGGCTTATGATCTTCTGGAACAGCAGTTTAAGCTTACATCAAAAGATGCGGTTCGTTTGGAAGATATTCGAAAAGTATCGAAAGAATTTCTTAAAAAATATAACAGTAAATATTCTCAGGAAATTCTGGAAAAGAATCTTTCTAAATTGTATTCTTATATCCGAGGTTCTGATCAAATAGATGGAAAAGCTGTTACGGAAGCAGCCACAAGTATTGCCAAAAGTATTCTAAAGCAATCACAGCAGATGGATACAGAACTGACAGAGCAATACCGTGATTTTCGTAAACAGATCCGTGATACTAAGATATCAATCACGGATCAGGATAAGGCAGATCTGGCGGCAGTAGGAGGATATAATAGCTTCAGAAAACAGTATTTTGGAAAAATGAAGTTGGGGAAAGACGGTATTTCTGTTGATTCTCTCTATCAGGAATTACAGTCACAGTATCCGGAATTATTCCCGGAAGATATTACTCATCCAGCAGACGAGTTAATAGCCATTGCTTCCGCTCTGGATCAGACAGAACCACAGGTTAAAAATCCATACCATGCTGATATGGATGAAATGTCCTATATACTCGGTCAGGATATTATGCAGGCATATTTTGACGTTAGAAGTCCCAGAGCCACATTTGCGGATAAAAAAGAAGCCCAGCTTCAAAAAGTACGTTGGCAGTATCAGCAAAAGATGAGAGGATATAAGGATGACTTGAAAAAACAGTATCAAGATGCTTTGGATCAAGTACGTAAAGAAAAGATAGAAGAAAGTGAGCGGTTGGCAGAGTCATATAGAAACCTGGCAGAGGCAGAACGCCAGGAGATGAAGGATTATTATAAATCCAAAATGGAGAAGGTCAGGAATGAAAAATGGCAGGCCATAGATGCGATAACGAGGAAGCATCAAATTAAACCAAATCAATGAGAGACCGGCAGCAGGCACAATATGATAAAAAGATTATCTTGAAGGAAATAAAGCGGTTGCAGAATTGGCTTTTGAAACCTACAGATAGCCGTCATATTCCGGAAGGGCTGCGTACTTATGTGGCAGAGTTCCTGAATAATATTGATTACTCAACGAATGATCGAACTCTCATGGTAAAAATAGGTGACGATCTGGTTGAATCAACAATTAAGAGCCAGAGAACCAGAGCATGGGAAGAGGTTCAGGGCTTTTTTAGGGAAATATTAGACCATGGTGGTGTATATGAAGATCCTCAGACCGGAGCAACTACTGCTGTAGAAGTAGATCCGGACATGGTAAGCAAATTAAAAGACTTGATTCAAAAAACAAAAGATATAGACAAGCTGGATGATCTTGATGTATATACGATGAGAGAGCTAAAAGAGACTGTATATTCCATGAAAAAAATGATTATGGAAGTAAATTCTCTTAAAAGCAATCAGAAATCAAGAGAAGTCAGCCAACTGGCAGAGGGAATATTTGAGGATCTTTCGAAGCGTGGGGACAGAACAGAATATTCTGGCGCCGTTTTCGGTACAGGTGATAAACTGCTGAATTATGATATGCTGGATCCTCAGACAATGTTTGGGCTGATGGGAAACAATATGAAGTCACTGTATGATTCTCTGCGTACTGGTCTGGATAAGAAGACTTTAAAATTAAAAGAGGCTCAGGATTATATTGGCGGTATATTGAAGGAGAATGAAATAACGCCAAGGCAGTTAAGGGAGTGGACTGGCCAGATGCTAAACGAAAGGTTTTTGAGACATCTGGAGGAACGATTGAATTAAGTGTGGCAGAGGTAATGTCATTATACGAATTAGATAAGCGGAATCAGGCGAAAGGTCATATGTATGATAAAAATGGGGGAATTAAACGCGAACCCAAGTCACAGAAGGCTGGTATAAAAGGAAAAAGACTTGAGCCAGCTAAAATAGTGAAAAATTATCGAACAGTGAAGGTAAAGCCTGCGGATGTAATTAAAATCACCAGTAGTTTAACAGAGGAACAAAAGATTTTGGCAGATGCTATGCAGCGCTTTATGGGGGATCAGTGCGCAGCCTGGGGAAATGAAGTTACAATGGATATGTACGGATACCAGAAGTTTACAGCTAGAAATTATTTTCCTATAGTAACGGACCGTGATTATATATCTACCAAACAGGGAGAGGCACAGAACCAAAAGACAACTATTAAAAACATGGGAATTACCAAGAGCACCACACCACACGCTCATAATCCGATCATTATACAAGATATCTTTGATGTATATACGCAGCAGGTGGATAAAATGAGCACATATAATGCTTACGTGATCCCTCTGTCGGATCTTAATAAGGTGTTTAATTATCGGGATGCAAGAGATACTGTGGGAAGAATCAGCATAAAAGAAGAAATTGATCGGGCATTTGGAAAAAAAGGAAATGCATACATTGATAGGCTGGTACAAGATATCAATGGAGGAATTATACAGGATCAAGGGATAACAGATAATCTTGTAGCGGCTTGGAAAACATCGGCAATAGCAGGGAATTTAAGGGTGGCAATACAGCAGCCTACGGCGATACTGAGAGCCATGTCGGAAATAAATCCAAAGTATTTGCTACGCGGAATAATAACAAATACAAGGAAGGGGCAGTGGAAGCAAATGACTAACTATGCCCCGATTGTGCTGTGGAAGGACTGGGGATTCTACAAAATGGATACTAGCCGTCAAATGAAGGAAGTGATCTTTGATACAGATTCTCTGTTGCATCGGATTAACAATGTAGCTATGATTCCGGCAGAAATGGGGGACAAAATTGCATGGAATAGGATATGGAGGGCCTGTGAATTTGAGTGTATGGATAAGCATAAGGAATTAAAAGAAGGAAGTGAGGAGTTTTACCAAGAGGTTGGACGGCGCTTTGGAGAAATCATTGATAGAACTCAGGTAGTTGATTCGGTATTACATCGAACACAAATTATGCGTAGCCAAAATGCAGCAGTAAAGATGGCTACCAGTTTCATGGCAGAACCATTAAAAAGTTATGATATGTTATATCGTGCCTATGCAAGCGTAAAATATAAAACTCCAGGAGCTTCAAAAGCGGCAGCAGCAGCAACAGGGGCCTATGTGATTTCCACAGTGGCTACTGCGTTGGCTGCTTCTGTGATGGATGCAATGAGGGATGATGATAGAGAAAAGGGATTTACAGAAAAGTATGTAGATAACGTAAAAGGAAATCTTATGGAAGCAGCAATGCTGATTAATAATATTCCCTATGCAAAGGATATCTGGCTACATTGTCAGGAGATACGCCTGTACGTTCCGACATGGCAGGTATACAGGATCTTGCATATGCCATACGAGAAATCGGAAAATATAAAAAGGGGAGCAGCAAATATACCCCTCAGTATGTAGCACTGTATGCCATGGAACATGTATCTAAAACATTTGGAACTCCCTTAGGAAATGTGATTAGGGACGTTAGATCCATAGCAGATACTATAGTACATGCGAGTGATAGAAGAGAGCAGGATTACTTGTGGATAAAAAATAAGTATAGCATGAAAAATCAAGCAAATTTGTCATTATATACAGGGATGATGATTGAGGCCCAGAGAGCAGGAGATTTGGAGTTTCAAAGCAAGGTAAAACGCGATCTTAATAAGGCAGGAATCGAAAATGATAAAATCATATCCAGAATAAATGCATTAATTAAGGAAGAATTGGTGACAGATGAATATGTAGACCCACGCATTGATGCAGCAGCACAGGCCAGAATTGCATTTGACACAGAAGCTTATAAGACCGCAGTGGAACAGTAAATAACAGGAGGGGTATGCAGAAAAAATGATAAGCTCTGCGGTAGGTACCAGGATAAAGGAACTCACAGGAAAAGAGGGAAATTGACTGGGAGGCAGAGGGCTGAGACAGCGGCAGATACCCTGTATGATGATATTCTGGGTAATGATGCAGATTTGGAAAATGATAAGGAAAAGGTTACCTATAAACCCAGTTATAGCAGCACGGATATTATACGGTCAGTGGAAGAAATAAAAGAAGGGGATATAAATTCCCTGAAAGCTTTCAACGTAGTGGCAGAGGATTATTATGAAACTAAAAAGAAGAATGGAGTGAAGAAGAAAGAAGCCATTGGAGATTTAAGATCCATTATAACCCGTAAATATAAGAAGGAATGGATATCAGCTTACAATTCCGGAAACACCGCAGCGTGTGAAGCAATCCAGAACAGATTAAAACATCTTAAGATGAACGGGAGCTATCTGTATAGTGGGAAAGATTGGGCAGACTGGCGGAAGGAATCTAAAGAGAAGAAAGAAGATTAGTAGAACCGGCAGCGTTGAATGATACGCTGCCAGTTTTTTAACAAAATAGCAATATCGAAGCTATTAAAAATGGTTTAACTGCCGTACAGTTTGCTGGTGATATTAATAATCTTAGAAATCAATCCCTTGATATGAACGCTCAAAAAGTTATTTAATCAGCAAAGATGCAGTGCAAAATATTCCAGATGTAATGACTGGCACAGGGCTTCTTACTATAAAAAATACAGGACTATTTACGTCAATGGAAATTATCGATGGTAATAAAAATCAGTATGTTTGGGGCGGTTGGAACTCTGAACTCATCACTTCATCAAGTTGGAAATAATCATTTTTTGACCCAATCTTTTTCAAACTTAGATTTCCCCAGAATGAATTGAGCGATCCATATGTCGGTACTATGATCAGCATACAGTCGAACAGTAACATAACCATCAGCATGCTGAAAATACTCGACATACCCCCATTTAGGAACTTCAACCGGAACATCGCTGTATGTTCTATCTGCAAAGCCAAAGCAGCCTGTTTTTATGCGTTTATCCTTAATCATATATGTTATATCAGAAATCATAGATGCATTTCCAACACTTAAATCATTAACTCGCTGGTTAATGGAATTGATATAGAATAAATCGTTTGAGAATTTATTTTTTACCGCACTTAAATTGCTATTTTGCTCAGTAAATCAAATACGCACTTACAATAAGGCTGACGCAATGGGGATCCTGTGATCTGGGAAAGCAGGGCTACAGTCCTATAGAGATTTTACGGTATTTCTATGGAGACTCTATTTATATCAATACTGCCGAGCAGATTTCAGGCATTCCTGCCTCATGGCCCGGTTCTGATCTAAGCCAGGGAAGCTCCGGCTCCAAGGTGCGTCAGCTTCAGGAACAGCTGGACGCCATAGCCACTGTTTATACAGCGATTCCCAGAGTAGCGCCCGACCGGCATCTACGGCCCGCGCACAGCGGCTGCGGTGCGGGAATTCCAGAGCATCTTCGGCCTTCCCCAGACAGGAGCGGTGGATTTTGCTACCTGGTACCGGATTTCCCATATCTATGTGGGGATTACAAGGATGGCGGAGCTTATATAGGGGCAGTGAGCCAGATCATACAAAATAATCTCCAAATCTGTTTTTCAGATAGGATACCATTTCCGCCTCTGTTTTTCCGGCCAGATCAAGAGCGAGAGAATTGGCGTTAAAACGATGTGTCTGGGCAGAAAATCCCAGCTTAAGCAGCCGGTCAATATCTTTGTTTTCCAGAAAAAAGTTCACCCTGATTACCGGAAGTTCCCGACTGTTGAGAATATTGAAAATTCGGGTAGAAAAGCAGAAAATACAGTCATATGACAGATCATTTAATCGGTGTATTTCGTTCAGGTTCAGGGTTTCTACCCACTGAAATGCAATGTATTCTCTTAACTGCTCCAGAAAAAAACTGATTCGTTCAAAGTTAATGCTGGTCATAATAATGATTCGCTTTCTTCTGCGGTCGGCAGTCCGGTTTTTTATAATATGTTTTTCCACCATAAGGGTCAGGGTGGACAAATGCTCATCCAGAAGGGAAAAATTATATGCAGCCTGAAAATATATTCCGTATCTGCGGATCTGTTCGTAGAGTACAGGAAATTTTCCGGCTGTATTTTCTACTGTTTTATCTACAAACGTACAATGAAAATAGTCCAGGGTGATTTCTCTGTAAAAATATTCGTAAAGTTCTGTCAGAAAATCCTCGCTGATGGAAAAAGGATGTGCCAATCCGTTTACAACATCTTCTGCAAAACGCTCTGTAATCTGCCAAAGGCGGGCATCAAAGGGAAGTGTGGGATTTTTTGAAAAGTTCTGCATACTTAAAGCTACATTATAGAGCTTATTTTCCATGGGTGAGTCTGTGAAATGGAGATCCAGAGGTTTAAAAGGCAGACGGCAGGAAAATGTTGTGTCCGGTTTTAGGGACGGGTTTCCATGATACAGATAAAAAGCAGAAGGAATTTTTTTAGATGGATAATTCAATGCCAGGTGGTTTTCTTCAAGAAAATGAGTCAGTTTTTCAGCGGCAGGGGAAAATCCTTTTTCCAGATATATCATAGCCGTTTCGAAACTTTGACGTTCAATGGGAGTATTGGCAAAACGGGCATGAACCCGGTTTTCCGGTGTGAATTCCAGCAATGGGTGGAGAATATCGATCACAAGAAAACAGAGCTGAAGCTCGTCTCCGGTTATGGTAAGTCCCTTTTTGTGGAGGGTTGTCAGAAACAGTCTGTATTTTTTCAGAAAAGATCGCAGCTGCCCTGTATCCTGTTTTTTTGTTGTCAGAGACAAGCCCCACTTTTCATACAGTTCCGAGGCATTTACGTAGCCGCAGAAGAAAATAGTGACAATCATAACCATAATTCGCTCACTGGATGAGCTGGCGTAGTCAGAGGGACTCATACTGCGGATGAGAGATACAAGCTCTTCGTAGCTTAAACGGCTGGAGCAGATTCCCTTTTCGATTTCAATGACTGGAGAGGGAAAGGAAAGGTTGATTTGTTCTACTGCCCGCCGGATTGAGGTTTCATTTTTTTCCAAATTGAAGGGCAGCCTTGGCAAGGGGAATGGAGTGGCGCTTTTGTATAAAGCGAAGGAGTGTAAGATCATTGTAATTAAAGCCCATATAGATACCTCTTTTTATATACTGAATCAGATAAATATATTATAAAAATAAAGGCAACTAAATGCAAGAAATTTCTATACGTTTTCTGCCTTGAAGCTTCCGCATTCCTCTGGCATAATGGACACAGTTCACAAGCGCGCTATGGGTGAAAAAAGGCAGATGTAAGGCCTGCGTCTGTATTATGCAAATGAAATCACATCTATGGAGGAGAACGGTATGAACAAGAAAAATTCAAGCTGGAAAGAGGGAATACAGACCTTTGGACGTTCCCTGCTTCTTCCGATTGCTCTGCTGGCACCGATCGGTATGGTAATGGGTATCTGCAGTGCTATGGGACAGTCTTATATGATCGATAAATTTCCTTTTTTGGGAAATGAAATCGTAAGGCTTATTTTTTCCAGTCTTCAGTCAATTACCAGTATTATTTTTAACAATATTCCACTTTTGTTTGCTATGGGTGTAGCTCAGGGAATGGCAAAACAGGAAAAGGGAATTGCAGTATTTGCATCTACGGTTGGATATCTGGCATTAAACATAGTAATGAATGTTTATTTAAAAGCCACAGGAACTCTGGCAGATCCTGCAGTTGCTGCTCAGGTGGGACAGGGTACTGTACTTGGAATTCAGACATTAAAGATTGAGGCTCTGGGAGGCCTGATTGCCGGTCTTGTAGCGGCAAAAGTGGCAGACCGTTTTTACCGTCTGGAACTTCCTCTGCATTTGCCTTTTTTGGAGGAAAGAAATCCATTCCGATTATTACGTTTGTATGTATGATCCCTATTGGTCTGGTTCTTCCTGTAATCTGGAATGCACTGACAAATTTTTTAATCAGTATTTCATTTATTTTTACAGCACCTTATATCGGAAGCTCTGTTTATTATACTTTAAACCGTGCGCTGATTCCTTTTGGCCTTCATCATGTTCTGGCTTCTCTGGTACGTTTTACAGAGGCAGGCGGTACCTATATGCTTAATGGACAGGAATATGTTGGTATTTTAAATGCAACCAATGAGATTCTGTTCAACCTGGGTCCTACAAGCGAATACTGGACACAGCTGATGCCAAAGCTCACCAGCTATCTGGGTGGTGCACAGATGCTTACAACTCTGTTCCGTGTTCCGGCGATCGGACTGGCTATGTACCATACATCCTATCTGAAGAACCGCAAGATTGCGAAGGGCGTAATCCTGACCTGCTGCCTGACAGCATTTCTTGGAAATATTACAGAACCGCTTGAGTTTTCCTTCCTGTTTATTTCACCGGCGTTGTTTATCCTTTATTGCGTAATGTGTGGAATCGGACTTCTTCCATATCAGTTATTAAAGATCAGTATTGGTTACATCCGCGGAACTATTTTTGACTTTGGTATTTTTGGTCTTCTGTATGAGAATACACACTGGATTGGTCTGGTTGTTTTAGGAATTTTTAACTTTATTGTATTTTATTTTGTATTTAAATGGTTTATCTTAAAGTTTGAACTGGAAACACCGGGAAGAGAGTCCTTTGAGGTAGAGGAGTCAGCAAGCATTCTCTTAAAAGAAAAGAACTGGCCGGCTATTGCTGAGATTGTAATCGATGGTCTGGGCGGAAAAGAAAATATTTTAAATGTGGAAAACTGTATTTCACGTCTGAGAGTCGACCTTTCTGATCCCAAGAAGGTAGATCAGGTGAAATTAAAGGATTCCGGCTGTGCGGGAATTTTCTTCCCGTCAGAGAAGCACATCCATGTTGTTTTTGGACCTCATGTGGAATTTGTGCGCCATGCAGTGGATGATAAGTTAAAATAATAAGGGGTGGAGACCATGAGAGCTTTATATGATTCAAAAAGTAAGTTGGATGACAGGGGAATTAAGAAGCTTTTGAGTGAGGAAAATAAATACCGTACATGGCTGAAGATTGAGCAGGCTCTGGCATATTCACAGGCAGAAGAGGGCTTTATTCCGAAAGCAGCAGCAAAGGATATAGGAAGTGTAGCTTTTGCAGATCTGGATATGGAAGAAATGAGCCGGATTAAAGAAAAGGTGGGACATGGATTTGTGCCCTTTGTAAAAGTGCTTGTAAGGGCCTGCAGGGGAGAAGGAAAAAATATGTTCATTACGGTGTGACTACTCAGAATATTCAGCAGACCTCCCAACTGTATACAGCAAGGGAAGTGACAGAGATCTATAAAAGCTTTCTGGCAGATATATTAGAGCACCTGGCAGCTCTTGCCAGGGAAAATGCCCATACGGTTATGGCGGGAAGAACCCATGGAAAACATGCTATTCCTATTACATATGGTTATAAAGTATCTGTCTGGATCAGTGAGCTATTAACCCATCTGGAGCGCTTTGAAGAAGCAGAGAAGCGGATCTTTACGGTGATGATGGGAGGAGCTGTAGGAGGCTTCAATGCCACAGGACTTGTGGGAAGAAGAGTTCAGGAGCAGGTAGCCGAACGGTTAAACATGTCTTCCATGGAGGTTCCCAGTCGTAATATGAGTCAGATGAAGGTTGAATATCTGATGAATCTGTGTCTTCTGTGCAATACATTTCACAAGATGGCAGAGGAAGTGTATTATACGGGAATTGAAGAATTTTCTGAGGTGTGCGAAGGTTTTACGCCTGGAACGATTGGGAGTTCCACCATGCCTCAGAAGATCAATCCCAAGCTGGCAAAGGGAATCATAGCGAATTCCCAGAAGCTGTATTCTCTTCCGGCAACGGGACTTTATTCGGCTGTGCGGATGTTTGAGGGTGACAGCAGTTCCTATATGCTTTTTGATGGTCTTATGGAAGAAGCGATGGAGCTTACTGCTGAGGTACTGATCCGTGCTGAGGAGCTTACAAGAACTTTGAATGTCAATAAGGAGCGAATGCTTGAAAATGCCAATATTAATCATGGACTGGATAACAGCGAGTATGTGATGATGAAGGCAGCAGAACGTCTCGGGAAAGATAAAGCTCATGAACTTCTTTATGATAAGGCTATGAAGGCAGAACTGGAAAACAAGGACTATTTTACTGTTTTGACAGAAGATGAAACACTTTCATCCATGTTTACAAAAGAGGAATTAAAGCAGTTGATTGACCCGGCCAGCTATACAGGCTTGTGCAGTGTTCTGGCTGTGGAAATGGCAGATAAAGCTGAAAAGGCAGCTGCAATCATAAAAGAAGAGCATAAAAATCAGGACTCTTGGGAGGAATTGAAATGAGAGAATCACATATTATTACCATTGCAGGAGCAGGGAGCGGACGTGTACCGGCGCTGGTAGGTACTTTGGTACAGTATAAGGAAAGATTTCCATTAAAGAAGATTATTTTTTATGATATAGATGAAGAACGTATGGGAAAGATGGAAGCTTATGACCGTCTGGTGTTAAAATGCTACTACCCGGAGTGTGAGGTAGTATTTACCACAGATGAAGATGAAGCTTACAGGGAAACAGATTTTGTGTTCTGTCAGATGCGTGTAGGAAAAACCCGGATGCGCTCCTATGATGAAAAGCTTCCGCTTAAGTATGGTCTGGTAGGTCAGGAAACCTGTGGGCCGGGCGGATTTGCCTATGGTATGCGGTCTCTTGGAGCCATGAAGAAAATGGTGGAAAAGGTTCGTTCCTATTCAAAAGACACATGGATTTTAAATTATACGAATCCCGCTGCCATTGTAGCTTTGGGACTGGATCAGATGTTCCCGGACGATAAGCGGATTTTAAACCTTTGTGATCAGCCATTTTCCATGATGAAGAGCTTTGCGAAGATTCTGGGCGTTCCGCAGGAGAGTCTGAGGGCCAGATATTTCGGTCTGAATCATTTCGGCTGGTTTACAGAATTAAAAGATACGGAGGGGAAGGATCATTTTGAAGAGCTTCGTACCTATTTAAGAGATCATGATTTTAAACCTTTTAATGCGGAGCAGCGTTCCAAATCGTGGCTGGATACTTATATGCGTGTAAACCAGTATATGAAATATTTTGACGAGTATATACCAACCACCTATATGCAGTATTATATGTTCCCTCAGGAGATTGCTGCTGAAAGTGATCCAAATTATACAAGAGCAGATGAGGCCCGGGATTCTAGAGAAAAGCAGGTATTTGATGCGTGCGCTCTGGCAGAGGGACGGGAAAATATGGATGGAATAGAGATGCTGACCAACAGTGTATTTGGAAACCTGATGGTAGAGGTGGCAGAGTCCATTGCATACGATCTTAATAGAGAATTTATTGTTCTTGTACGAAATGAAGAAATTATTCCGAATTTTGAAAAAAATGCTATTATTGAAGTGGCAGGAACCATTGGAAAGGATGGAGCCAAGGGTTATCCTTATGGAGAGATTCCTCTGTTTTACAAGGGATTGATGGAAGGGCAGTATGCTTATGAGCAGCTGACCGTGGATGCATTCAGGGAAAAGAACTATGAGAAGGCTTTGATGGCTCTCACAGTCAATCGTACGGTGGTAGATCCCGGTAAGGCAAAGGCTGTTTTGGATGACCTGATGGAGGTTAACCGAGAATACTGGTATCTTCAGTAACAGGAGGAAAGACAGATGGTTCTGTATTCAAAACACATTATTTTGGAAAGTGAAGAATTTGATGGTTTTTTAGAGCTGGAGCATGGGAAGATTCAGGGAATCCATAAAAGCTGGGAAGGTTCTTATGAAGATTACAGTAACTGTGTGATTCTTCCGGGATTTATTGATATCCATGTTCATGGCTGGGCTACCGGTTCTTTCTGGTATGAAAAAACAGAGGAGTCGTTGCGGAAAATGTGCCATACTCTTCCATTCTCAGGAGTTACATCTTATCTTGGAACAACGGGGAGCGGACAGTGTTGAGGAGATTAAGAGATGTATTCATGCAGCAGATCAGGTATATGAGGAAAATGAAGAGGGGGCAGAACTTCTTGGCGTTCATCTGGAGGGACCGTTTATTAATCCCAAGTACAGAGGAATGCAGAAAGAGGAATGCTGTCTGAATCCGGATATACAGGTAATGAAAGAACTGTATAATACATTTCGTCATAAAGAACTCTGCCGACACATGACTCTGGCAGTTGAACTGCCCGGAGCCAGGGAGGTTTTGGAATTTTGCCGGGAACACAGAATACAGACAGCTATTGGCCATAGTGCAGCTACATTTCAGGAAATCAGGGATATAAAAGATGTGGGAATCGGCGGTTTTACACATACGTTCAGCGGAATGAAAGGCTTTCATCACAGAGAGCTGGGAGTAGCGGGTGCTGCGCTGTATTTCGATGACATGTTCTGTGAATTTGCAAAACAGACAGGTTTGACAGTATTCCATGAGGCCTTTGATATTGCTTTTCGTATTAAGGGAAGTGAGCGTATTATACTGACAACAGACTGTACAGGACTGGCACAGACTCAGACTGAATTTGAGCATTATGTGAGAAAGCTGCGTTTTGTGAAGGATGGAAATAAGGTTCGTATCGAACATCTTGACGGACGAACGGAATGGCTTGATCCGGAGGACTACAGTGCAGTGAAAAATGTGGAAATGGGTTATGCTGAGTCTGTGAAAAACATGGCTGCCCATACAAAAGCAGACTGGTTTGATATTATGCGGATGACAAGTTTAAATCCAGCTAGATATATCCATGTAGATGATAGAAAAGGAAAAATTGCTCCCGGAATGGATGCGGATCTTACTATTATGGATCAGGATAAAAATCTGATCTGCGTGTACTGCAGAGGAAGGGAGATCCGGGAAGCATGAAATGTGCGGTAAGTGATTTTGACCGGACTCTCTATGTGAACGGAGCAGTCAGTGAAAGAAATATAGAGGCTGTAAAGCAATGGCAGAGGAAGGGAAATCTGTTTTTTATCGCGACAGGAAGAAATCTGGCATCTATTAAAGAGCAATTGGGATTTTTTGATCTGGAACCGGATGGGCTGATTCTGAATAATGGAGCAGCTATTATGGATAAAGAGGGGAAGCTTCTGCTGTGCCGTATCATAGAGAAAAAAACAGCTCTTAAAATACTCAGGTTTCTTCATGAATTAAATGAGGATGGAAGCGGCGTTCCATGACAGATAAAAAAATCAATGTACTGTCTTCTTCTGGAACAACGACTCAGAAAGCCTGTGATGGAGTATGCAGGATTGATCAGATTGAAGGCCTTGAATCAATTCTCCAGATTCATCGGAGGAATAAAGATGAAGCATATATCCGGAGGCTTTGCAAGGTAATTAATGAGAGATTTGACCAGGTAAGTGCATTTGCGAATGTATGGAATGCAGATATTGTAGCAAAGGGAGTGGATAAGGCAGCTGCAGTGCACTGGATTTTAAACCGCAGACCGGATATTGATGAAGTTCGGGTAATGGGGGACAGTGCCAACGATGCAGGAATGATACGTGAATTTCACGGTGCAGCGCCGGTATGGGCTTCCGCAGAAGTGCGTCAGACGGCAGCAGGAGTACTTAATGATGCAGCAGAGCTGCTTGAAGATTCATGTCCATCAGCAGTATGTTTTGAGTTTAGGAAAAATTAACTACCCATTCCTCCCAAAATGAGTTATACTGTTAAGGAACGAATAAAGGGAAATGATTCCTGCAGGGTGCGCTGCATCCGTTGGAGCAGGAGATCAGGAAAGGGAGCAATATGGGATTTTTATTTGGAAAAAAGAAATCGGAGTTTGTATCACCGGCAGGAGGAACACTGATGGATATCACAGCAGTGGCAGATCCGGCATTTTCTTCCAAGATGATGGGAGACGGCTTTGCCATTGATCTGACAGAGGGCGAGGTAGTTGCACCCTTTGACGCAGAGGTAACGGCAGCTTTTCCAACGGGTCATGCATATGGCCTCAGAAGAAAGGACGGGGTAGAGTGCCTGATCCATATCGGTATGGATACAGTAGAGTTAAACGGCGAGGGCTTTGACGTAAAGGTAGAGCAGGGCGCCAAGGTAAAGCAGGGCCAGACTCTGGTAGTGGTAGATTTAGAGGCAGTAAAGGCAAAGGGCAAATCTCTGGTGACTCCGGTGATCTTCCCAAGCGGAGCCGCATTTACTATGAACAAAAAGGATGGAATCGTTGCAAAGGCTGAGGAGAATATTCTGAAATTTTCATAAGAAATCCAAAACAGGGCAGAGACGTTAAAACAGTGCGTTCTGCCCTGTTTTTCTGCCTTGATCTGTACAAGCAAGTTTCATGCCAAAAAAGATTAGATTACCACAAAAAATTTAGGATTCCAAGCCATTGAAAAATAAAATGAAATAAAGTATAATCTTTACAATTTGGGCTGACGCAGAAATACGGTCCCTGGAGATGCTTAACACATTTCCAATCCCCAACAAACACACATAAGAAAGGACAGGTACCCCCATATGAAAGCATATCTTATATTGGAAGACGGCACTGTGTTCACCGGCACCAGCATTGGAGCAGAGCGTGAAGTGATCAGTGAGATCGTGTTTAACACTTCTATGACCGGTTATCTGGAAGTGCTCACTGACCCGTCTTACGCAGGCCAGGCAGTAGTTATGACCTATCCACTTATTGGAAACTACGGAATCTGCCGTGAAGACATGGAATCAGAGAGAGCATGGCCGGACGCTTACATTGTCCGGGAATTATCCAGGATCCCAAGTAACTTCCGCAGCGAAGACACCATTCAGAATTTCTTAAAGGAGCAGGATATCCCAGGTATCAGCGGCATTGATACAAGAGCACTTACAAAGCTTTTGAGAGAAAAAGGAACCATGAACGGCATGATCACAACTAAAGAGTATACAGACCACTCTGAGGTTTTAAAGCGGATCAGAAATTACTCCGTAGAAGGTGTTGTTTTAAAGACTACCACAAAGGAAAAATACGTTCTTCCCGGAACCGGAAAAAAGTGGCTCTCATGGATTTTGGAGCAAAGAAAAATATTGCCCGTTCCTTAAATGAGAGAGGCTGTGAGGTAACGGTTTACCCGGCGGACACACCGGCAGAGGAGGTGCTGGCAGCAAACCCGGATGGCATCATGCTTTCCAACGGCCCCGGCGATCCAAAGGAAAATACGGCTATTATTAAGGAAGTAAAGAAACTTTATGACTCCAATGTGCCGATTTTTGCCATCTGTCTGGGACATCAGCTCATGGCCCTTGCAAACGGCATGGACACCTATAAGTTAAAATACGGCCACAGAGGCGGAAACCATCCGGTGAAGGATTTGGAGACAGGACGAGTTTACATTTCTTCCCAGAATCACGGCTATGCGGTTGATAATGCAACTATTTCCCCTGAAATCGCAGAACCTGCATTTATCAATGTCAATGACGGAACAAACGAAGGCTTAAAATACACAGGAAAGAACATTTTCACCGTGCAGTACCATCCGGAGGCCTGCCCAGGCCCCTTGGATTCCGGATACCTGTTCGACCGTTTCCTGAAAATGATGGAGGTAAATGACTGATGCCAAAGAATCCTGAGATCAAAAAAGTTCTGGTGCTGGGCTCCGGCCCTATCGTAATCGGCCAGGCGGCTGAATTTGACTACGCAGGCACACAGGCCTGCCGCTCTTTAAAAGAAGAGGGCATTGAGGTTGTGCTCTTAAACTCCAATCCCGCGACTATTATGACAGATAAGGATATTGCAGATCGGGTATATATTGAACCCCTGACTGTAGAGGTGGTAGAGCAGTTAATCTTAAAGGAGCAGCCGGACAGTATTCTTCCTACTCTGGGTGGCCAGGCAGGCTTAAATCTTGCCATGGAGCTGGAAGACGCAGGCTTCCTTAGAGAGCACAATGTGCGCCTGATCGGAACTACAGCCCTGACCATCAAAAAAGGCCGAGGACCGTGAGATGTTTAAGGAAACCATGGAAAAGATCGGTGAGCCGGTGGCTCCTTCTGATATCGTGGAGGATGTAAAGACAGGTCTTGAGATCGCAGCAAAGATCGGCTATCCAGTAGTGCTTCGTCCGGCTTATACCCTGGGCGGATCCGGCGGCGGTATTGCCCACAATCCGGAGCAATGTGCGGAAATCCTTGAAAATGGCCTCCGCCTTTCCCGCGTGGGACAGGTGCTGGTAGAGCGCTGCATCGCAGGCTGGAAGGAAATCGAGTATGAGGTTATGCGCGACGGAGCCGGAAATGTGATTACTGTCTGCAACATGGAAAACATTGACCCGGTAGGCGTACACACCGGAGACAGTATCGTTGTGGCTCCTTCCCAGACACTGGGAGATAAGGAGTACCAGATGCTTCGTACCTCTGCTTTAAACATCATCAGCGAGCTGGGGATCACCGGCGGCTGTAATGTACAGTATGCCTTAAATCCCGACAGCTTTGAATACTGCGTCATCGAGGTAAATCCCCGTGTGAGCCGTTCTTCTGCCCTGGCTTCCAAGGCGACCGGATATCCCATCGCAAAGGTGGCTGCAAAGATAGCTCTGGGTTATACTCTGGATGAGATCAAAAATGCCGTTACAAAGAAAACCTACGCAAGCTTTGAACCTATGCTGGACTACTGCGTAGTAAAGATGCCGAGACTTCCATTTGATAAGTTTATCAGCGCTAAGCGTGCTCTGGGAACCCAGATGAAGGCAACGGGCGAGGTTATGAGTATCTGCACCAACTTTGAGGGCGCCCTGATGAAGGCCATCCGCTCCCTGGAGCAGCATGTAGACTGCCTTCTGTCCTATGATTTTACAGAGCTTTCCTATACGGAGCTGGTAAATGACCTCTATAAAGTGGATGATATGCGGATCTGGCGAATTGCCGAGCGCTGCGCCGTGGCTTCCCATACGGCCTGATCCATGAGATCACCCGCATTGACTTCTGGTTTATTGACAAGCTGGCGATCCTGGTAGAGATGGAGAAGGAGCTTCAGGCAGTAGGAGAAAGAAAGAAGGAGCTGACTCCTGAGCTGCTTGCTGAGGCAAAGCGCATTGAGTATCCTGACAATGTGATTGCCAGACTAACAAAGATGGAGCAGAGCGCTGTCAAGAAGCTGCGCTATGACAATAATATCCGTGCTGCCTATAAGATGGTAGATACCTGTGCCGCAGAGTTTGCCGCAGAAACTCCATACTACTATTCCTGCTTTGGAAGCTTCAATGAGGCAGAGAGAACAGAGGGCAGAAAAAAGGTTCTCGTTTTAGGCTCCGGTCCCATCCGTATCGGACAGGGAATCGAGTTCGACTTCTGTTCCGTACACAGCACCTGGGCATTCAGCAAAGAAGGCTATGAGACCATCATTATCAACAATAACCCTGAAACCGTAAGTACGGACTTTGATATTGCGGATAAGCTGTATTTTGAGCCTCTGACACCGGAAGATGTGGAGAGCATTGTTGATATTGAAAAGCCAGACGGAGCAGTGGTTCAGTTTGGCGGACAGACAGCCATCAAGCTCACAGAAGCCCTGATGAAAATGGGCGTTCCGATCCTTGGAACAGCGGCTGAGGATGTAGACGCGGCTGAGGATAGAGAACGCTTTGACGCCATCCTGGAGCAGTGCGGTATCCCGAGACCTGCTGGCCATACGGTATTTACTGCCGAGGAGGCAAAAGAGGCTGCTCATAAGCTGGGGTATCCAGTTCTGGTCCGTCCCTCCTATGTGCTTGGCGGACAGGGAATGCAGATTGCCATCAATGATGAGGATATTGATGAATTTATCGGCATCATCAACCAGATTGCTCAGGAGCATCCGATCCTGGTAGACAAATATATCATGGGTAAGGAGATTGAGGTAGACGCTATCTGTGACGGTACAGACATCCTGATCCCCGGCATCATGCAGCATATCGAGCGTACCGGTATCCATTCCGGCGACAGTATCTCTGTTTACCCGGCACAGGATATTACAGAGAAAAATGTGGAAACCATTGTGGACTACACAGCCAAGCTGGCAAGAGCCCTTCATGTAAAGGGAATGATCAATATCCAGTTTATTGTAGACGGCGAGGATGTATATATCATCGAGGTAAATCCACGTTCCTCCCGTACGGTGCCTTATATCAGTAAGGTAACAGGTATCCCCATTGTTCCTCTGGCAACCCAGATCATCTGCGGACATACCATTAGAGAACTGGGCTATACGCCGGGCCTGCAGCCTGCAGCTGATTATATCGCCATCAAGATGCCTGTATTCTCCTTTGAGAAGATCCGGGGCGCAGATATCAGCCTGGGACCTGAGATGAAGTCCACCGGAGAGTGCCTCGGTATTGCAAAGACCTTTAACGAGGCTCTGTATAAGGCATTTGAGGGTGCAGGAATCCGCCTGCCTAAGTATAAGAAGATGATCATGACTATCCGTGAGAGCGAGCAGGAAGAGGCTGTAGAGATTGCACGCCGCTTTATTGCAGTGGGATATCAGATTTTCGCTACCAGAGGCACCGCCCGCACCTTAAATGCCCACGGAGTAAAGGCATATGAGATCCGCAAGCTGGAGCAGGAATCTCCGAACATCCTGGATCTTGTACTGGGCCATCAGATCGACCTGATCGTGGATATCCCGGCTCAGGGAGCAGAGCGCAGCCATGACGGCTTTATCATCCGCCGCAATGCCATTGAGACAGGCGTAAATGTCCTGACTGCCCTGGATACGGCAAGAGCACTTGTAACCAGTCTGGAGAACCGGGCCAAGGATCTGACACTGATTGATATTGCAACAGTGAAGAACGCTTAAAATTTTTAAAGGATGCTGCAGAAACAGAACATATAAGTTTTGTTTTGCAGCATCCTTTTGTTGTATGGTAAAATTCTAAAGCAGAAAAATAAAGGGAGCCCTATGTGCTCCCTCAGAATTGACAGTATATCCAGTTATCCGTTTATAGTCGTTCCTGCCTCGCCCTTCAAAGCCTCTTCGGCCTTGTCAAGAGAGGTGATAATTGCCTTGCGTCCCTTTCCGCACTCTAAAAAGTCTACGGATGCGGAGATTTTTGGAAGCATGGAGGCAAATTCAAACTGTCCCTGGCTGATGTAATCCTTCGCCTGGTCGATGGTCATGTTTTTGATGGGCTCTTCATGGTCTGTACCGTAATTTAAGGTAACATTGTCCACGCTGGTAAGGATCATCATTACATCGGCATCGGTTTCCTTTGCCAGAAGGCCTGTTGCCAGATCTTTTTCAATGATCGCGCTGGCACCCCGGAGATTGTACCCCTGTTCCATAACCGGAATACCGCCGCCGCCGCAGGCGATGACGATCTGATCAGCATCTAAAAGAGCCTTGATGGCGTCGATCTCTACAATGGCTACAGGATGGGGAGATGCCACGATACGGCGGAAGCCTCCTTCCACCTCCTTCACATGATTTCCCTTTGCCTCTTCCTCATCTGCCTCTTCACGGTTCATCACTCTTCCGATCACCTTTACAGGAGTATAGAAGGCTTCATCATAAGGATCTACCGTTACCTGAGTTAAAACAGTGCTTACAGGCTTATAGATGCCCCGGCGGATCAGCTCGGCGCGGATGCCGTTCTGCAGATCATAGCGATATAGCCCTGGCTCATGGCGGAGCAGACAGACATGGGGGCAGAACTGTAGCCGTCATGCTGGCGTCCGAACTCGTTCATCGCAGTGTGGATCATGCCGACCTGCGGGGCGTTGCTGTGCACGATAGCGACCTGCCAGCCCTCCTGGATAAAGTCGGCGATCACCTTTGCAGTGCGCTGTACTGCTTCCTTCTGTTCCGGAAGATTAGTTCCCATATCCTTGTGGCCAATAGCCATTACAATGCGTTTTTTTGCCATATTCAGTCCCTCTCTTTGTATGCGGTGTTGTTATATCTATTTTAATTTATTATCTCTGAAAATGCAACGAAAAAAGATACTGGAAAAAGAAATGCACCCGTGATATACTGGCATCATGCAGCAAAATACAGACATACTGAGGAATACACAGATGGTGGAAAAGAAATCATTTCTCCCTCCGGGGTGGCAGAGGCTGCTCCTTGGGACGGTGCTTGCTGCTTTGGCAGGAAATATACTGGTACGCCTGATCCCCTGGCCTGAGAGCTGGCTGATTTCTTATGGGGAAGTACAGACAGCAGAGCGTATGAGCCAGTCGTATTATCTGGCGCTTACCCTGGCGGCGGCACCGGTGATGGAGGAGGCGGTATTCCGGCTGGGCATTTATGGACTTCTAAGAAGAAAGCTTAGGCCGAAAGCAGCAGCTTTTCTTTCAGCTTTGGCCTTTGGCTTTTACCACGGAAACATGATTCAGGGCCTTTACGCTTTTTTACTGGGCTTTGTTTTGGCATGGGGATATGAGAAATGTCCCTGGGGAAAATACAGGATGGCGGTGCTGATGCACGCGGCTGCCAATGGGGCAGCCCTGCTGGCCTTCGGCTAAAGCTGCCTGCCGTCCTTATCTGCATACATGCAAGGAGGAAAAAACGTGAAATTACTTTCAGTAGCGATACCCTGTTATAATTCAGAAGCTTATATGGAGCACTGCATCCGTTCTCTTCTCACTGGAGGGGATGAGGTGGAGATTCTGATCGTAGATGACGGTTCCACAAAGGACCGGACGGCTGAGATCGCAGATGAATATGAAAAGCGCTATCCCGGTATCTGCCGCGCGATCCATCAGGAAAATGGCGGTCATGGCGAAGCTGTCAATGCGGGATTGAGAAATGCAACGGGCGTATTTTTCAAAGTCGTAGACAGCGACGACTGGGTAAATGAGGAAGCATATCAGAAGGTTCTGGAAACCCTGCGCCGGTTCGTTTACCGGGGGGAAGCTCTGGATATGTTGGTGACCAATTTCGTATACGAAAAAGAGGGAGCAAGACGTAAAAAGGTGATGAAATACCATACCGCCTTTCCAAAGGACTGCGTCTTTGGATGGAAGGATGTAAAATTTTTCATGATCGGTCAGTACATACTCATGCATTCCGTAATTTACCGGACACAGCTTTTAAAGGAATGCGGGCTGGAGCTTCCCAAGCATACCTTTTATGTAGACAATATTTTCGTCTACCAGCCCCTTCCCCATGTAAAAAATATGTACTATCTGGATGTGAATTTTTACCGCTATTTTATCGGAAGAACGGATCAGTCTGTCAATGAATCCGTGATGATCGGCCGCATTGACCAGCAGCTCAGGGTTACGAGGCTCATGCTCGGTTACTATGATGCCACTAAAATATCCAATCCAAAGCTGCGCCATTACATGATCCAGTATCTGGAAATTATGATGACTGTCTGCTCCGTTTTGGCGATCAAGTCAGGGACTGCGGAGAATCTGGCTAAAAAGAAGGAGTTGTGGAATGAGCTCAAAAAGCAGAATTTTCCTCTGTGGCTGCGTCTGCGCTGGGGATTTCTGGGACAGGGCTGTAACCTGCCGGGAAAGGGCGGAAGAGAGCTGCTGATCCTGGGATACAAGATCACACAGAAGTTTTATGGATTTAACTAACTAAAG
>ENA-OPYY01000201-OPYY01000201.1-human-gut-metagenome-genome-assembly--contig:-NODE-201-length-24628-cov-1.509449_pt1 | contig 24628 bp, 20 predicted proteins | sample MGYA00242472_ERZ504481 | MGnify/ENA primary metagenome ERZ504481 (study PRJEB26092, sample SAMD00036265) | human gut metagenome | host: Homo sapiens | study: EMG produced TPA metagenomics assembly of...
CCTATATAGATGGAATGGCTTCCTATGAAGAGGCAGAAAATCTGGCATCAACAATCCGTATCGGAGGACTTCAGCTGGAACTGGAAGACTTCGTTCTAATGTAGTCGGAGCGCAGCTCGGAGAAGAGGCAATCAGCACAAGTCTTCTTGCAGGAGCGATCGGACTTGCGATCGTGCTTGTATTTATGTGTATTGTATATCTGCTTCCGGGATTTGCATCCAGCATTGCTCTGATCATTTACACAGGACTGACACTGGTACTTTTAAATGCATTTAATATCACATTGACTCTGCCGGGTATCGCTGGTATCGTGCTGTCTATCGGTATGGCGGTCGATGCAAATGTCATTATTTTTGCGAGAGTCAGAGAAGAACTGGCAGCAGGAAGAGCTGTGAAATCAGCGCTCCGCATCGGATTTCAGAAAGCATTGTCTGCTATCATTGATGGAAATATCACAACATTGATCGCAGCACTGGTACTTGGATTAAAAGGCACAGGAAGTGTCAAGGGGTTTGCGCAGACACTTGCACTTGGTGTGGTTGTGTCCATGTTTACAGCACTGTTCATTACAAGAATCATTATCTTCTCGCTGTATGCGATCGGTTTCCGTGATGTGAAGTTTTATGGAGCGAAGAAGACAACGAAAGTTCGTAACTTCCTCGGAAAGAAAGCAGTTTGCTTTGCTATCTCCGGAGTGATCATCCTCGGCGGACTTGGAATCATGGGATATCATGCAGCAAAAGGGCAGGGGGCATTTAAGTACAGCCTGGAATTTATGGGCGGTACTTCCACAAATGTAACATTCAATGAGGATTACTCAATCAAAGAGATTGATTCCAAAGTGGTTCCGGTTGTTGAGAAGATTACAAAAGATGCAAATGTGCAGACACAAAAAGTTGATGGTTCCAATGCGGTCATTATCAAAACGAGAAGTCTTGACTTAGAGGAGCGTGAAGCATTTAATAAAGCAATGGTAGACAATTTTAATGTGGACGAAAGTCTGATCACTTCTGAGAATATCAGCTCTACCGTAAGTTCCGAGATGAGAAGCGACGCAGTTGTTGCGCTTTTAATCGCGACAGCCTGCATGCTTCTGTATATTTGGTTCCGCTTTAAAGATGTGCGCTTTGCAACAAGTGCAGTCATCGCATTGTTAAATGACGTACTGTTTGTTGTAGTTTTCTATGGAGTGGCAAGAATTTCTGTCGGAAATACATTTATCGCATGTATTTTGACAATGGTCGGATATTCGATCAACTCGACGATCGTTATCTTCGACCGTATCCGTGAGGAATTGAAAGTGCAAAAACGTAATGAAGATTTGGCGACACTTGTCAACCGCTGTATTTCTGAGACACTGACAAGAAGTATCTATACAAACTTTACAACTTTTGTCATGGTCGTTGTACTTTTTATTCTCGGAGTAAGTTCTGTGAAAGAATTCGCGGCACCACTGATGGTCGGTATTGTAGGAGGAACCTTCTCTTCTATTACGATCACAGGTGCGCTCTGGTACATTATGAAGACAAAGATTCAGAAGAAAAAATAGAAAAAGGCAGGGGCGGGAGAACGAGGAAGTTCTTCTGCCCCTGTTTTGCAATGAGGTAGATTATGGAAAAATGGTTTATTATGCGGAAAGGCGCTCCGTTTCAGGAAATTGCCCGGAAATTTCATATCAGCCCTATTCTGGCAAGACTGATCCGGAACCGGGAGATTACGGATGAGGAGGAAATCAGACTTTATTTAAACGGAACAATCGCGGAACTTCATGACGGGATTCTGATGAAGGATATGGATCGGGCAGTGGAAATCTTAAGTGAGAAGATCCGTGAGAAGAAGCCGATCCGGGTGATCGGAGATTATGATATTGATGGGGTGAATGCAACCTATATTCTTTTGGAAGGGATTGAAAAACTGGGCGGAGTTGTGGACAGCGACATCCCGGATCGGATGAAAGATGGATACGGACTGAATCAGGAACTGATCAATCGTGCGCTGGAGGCGGGGATTGATACGATCATCACTTGTGACAATGGAATTGCAGCGGCGGAGGAAATTGCTTATGCGAAGAAGATGGGAATGACGATCATTGTCACGGATCATCATGAAATTCCGTATGAAGAAAAAAACGGGGAGAAAGTTTATGAACTTCCCCCGGCAGATGCGGTCGTGGATCCGAAGCGGATTGACTGTGAGTATCCGTTCCCATCTTTGTGCGGGGCGGCGGTGGCTTATAAGCTGGTCGAGACACTCTTCCATGTGATGGGGCAGGATGTGGAGGACGTGGATTATCTGATGGAAATGTGCGATCGCGACGGTAGGAGACGTGATGGATCTGGTCGGAGAAAACCGTATTTTTGTGAAGCAGGGACTGGAAATGTTAAAGTGACAAAAATTACGCCTGGATGCTTTGATCGAATGTACCGGAGTTGACCGGGAACATCTGTCGGCGTACCATATCGGATTTGTAATCGGTCCATGTCTGAATGCAGGAGGAAGACTGGACACGGCAAAACGGGCGTTGGAACTTCTGCGCGCTTCCGGCCGGAAGGAGGCGGATATGCTTGCGGGTGATCTGAAGGCGTTTAAATGACAGCCGGAAAGAGATGACACAGGCAGGCGTCGAGGAGGCTGTAAAGATGGTGGAGACGACAGCGCTTAGTGAGGACAAAGTGCTTGTGATTTTTCTTCCGGACTGCCATGAAAGTCTGGCCGGAATCATTGCCGGACGGATCAGAGAACGGTATCACAAGCCGGTATTTATTCTTACAAAAGCAGAACAGGGAGCAAAGGGCTCTGGCAGGTCGATCGAGAATTATGATATGTACGAGGAGATGAGTAAGTGCAAAGCCTTGTTTACCAAGTTTGGAGGACATAAGATGGCAGCAGGATTATCGCTTCCGGAAGAGAATATCGAAGTATTTCGCAGACAGATGAATGAAAAAACGGTACTGACAGAAGAGGATTTCTGTGAGAAAGTATCGATCGACATGCAGATGCCACTCCAATATGTGACAGAGGAACTGGTAGAAGAACTGGAACTTCTGGAACCGTTTGGAAAAGGAAATACGAAACCGGTCTTTGTAGAAAAAGATATGCTTGTCCTAAATAGCCGGATCCTCGGGAAAAATCAGAATGTGCTGAAGATGCAAGTGAAAGACTTGGGAGGAACGGTGATGGATGCGATTTATTTTGGAGAGGCACAGGAATGTCTGGAAAAAATCAGGAGAGCAGGGGGAAAAATCACAGCGACGTATTATCCATCGGTCAATGAATTTCGTGGACAGAAGACACTTCAGATCGTGATACAAAATTACAGGTGATTCGATATGATATAAATGTTGTTTCAAAGCAAAAAAAGTGATATACTAAACAATATCGTTTGAAGCAAAGGAGAAGGAGGGATCGAGATGTCAGAAACACTGGAAATCAGACCAAAAGAATTTAAAATGGTGGACGGCCACGCAGTTAAGGAGCCGGAAGACTATCAAGATCCCGAACTGTTGTACCAGTCATTAATCAAGAGGATAAGAGAGTATCATCCATCGGCGGATATCTCTATGATCGAGAAGGCATACCGGATTGCAAAGCAGGCTCACGAAGGACAGAAGAGGAAGTCCGGAGAGCCTTACATCATCCATCCACTTTGGGTAGGAATCATTCTGGCAGAGCTTGAGATGGATAAAGAGACGATCGTTGCAGGAATTTTGCATGATGCTGTGGAAGATACGATCATGACGAGGGATGATATTGAGAGGGAATTCGGCGCGGAGGTAGCACTTCTTGTGGAGGGGGTCACAAAGCTTGGACAGTTATCTTATTCAAAAGATGTCGATAAGATGGAACTTCAGGCAGAGAACTTAAGGAAGATGTTTCTTGCGATGTCCAAGGATATCCGTGTGATCATCGTGAAGCTGGCAGACCGTCTGCATAATATGCGTACGGCACAGTTCTGGCCACCGCACAAGCAGAAGGAGAAGGCGAGAGAGACGATGGATATCTACGCTCCGATCGCACAGAGACTTGGAATTTCTAAAATCAAGAAAGAACTGGACGATCTGGCGCTGAAGTACTATCAGCCGGAAGTGTTCTATGATCTTGTGAAGCAGATTAATGACCGGAAGACAGAGCGGGAGGAATTTGTACAGCAGATTGTAGATGAGGTGGCAAGCCATATGAAGAATGCGGACATTCAGGCAGAAGTCTATGGCAGAGTGAAGCATTTCTTCAGTATCTATAAAAAGATGGTCAATCAGGATAAGACAGTAGATCAGGTCTATGATCTGTTTGCGGTCCGCATCATCGTAGATACGGTGAAGGATTGTTATGCCGCGCTTGGTGTGATCCATGAGATGTACACACCGATTCCGGGAAGATTTAAAGATTATATTGCGATGCCAAAGGCAAATATGTACCAGTCTTTACATACAACGCTGATGGGACCTGCAGGACAGCCGTTTGAGATCCAGATCCGAACGAAGGAGATGCACAAGACGGCCGAGTATGGTATCGCAGCACACTGGAAGTACAAAGAGAGCGGGGATGGCAAGAAGAATATTGCCATGCAGGAAGAGGAGAAGTTAAGCTGGCTTAGGCAGATTCTCGAGTGGCAGCAGAATACGGACAATCGTGAATTTTTAAGTCTGTTAAAGGGCGGTCTGGATCTGTTTGCCGAAGATGTTTACTGCTTTACGCCGAACGGAGATGTGAAAAATCTTCCAAATGGTTCTACACCGATTGATTTCGCCTATGCGATCCACTCGGCAGTCGGCAACAAGATGGTCGGGGCGAGAGTCAACGGAAAGCTTGTGACGATTGATTACAAGATTCAGAACGGAGACCGCATTGAGATACTGACATCACAGAATTCTAAGGGACCGAGCCGTGACTGGTTGTCGATCGTCAAGAGTACGCAGGCAAAGAATAAGATCAATCAGTGGTTTAAGAAGGAGTTCAAAGAGGAGAATATCATCCGCGGAAAAGAGATGCTTCAGGCTTATTGCAAGGCAAAATCTCTCGTGTTGAGTGACCTGACAAAGCCAAAATATATGCAAGTTGTGCAGAAGAAATATGGATTCCGAGACTGGGATGCAGTGCTTGCGGCGTTGGGACATGGAGGACTCAAGGAGGGACAGATTGTCAATCGCCTTGCTGAGGAATATCAGAAGGATCACAAGGAAGAGATCACGGATGAGACGATTCTTGAGAAAGTGTCAGAGGCGTCCAAACATAAAGTGCACATCGCAAAATCAAAGAGCGGAATTGTCGTAAAAGGAATCGATGATATTGCAGTCCGTTTTTCAAGGTGCTGCAATCCGGTGCCGGGGGATGAAATCGTGGGATTTGTGACAAGAGGAAGAGGAATGTCGATTCATCGCACAGACTGTGTCAATATTCTTCACTTGTCTAATGCAGAGCGTGCACGGCTGATCGATGCAGAGTGGGAACAGACAGAAAGCGATGCATCCAATGGACAGTATATGGCAGAGATTAAGATGTATGCGACAGATCGGCAGGGAATGCTGATGGAGATTTCCAAGATCTTTACGGAGAATAAGATTGATGTCAAGTCCATGAATGTGCGTACTAGTAAGCAGGGAACTGCGACCATTGAGATGGGATTTATTGTGCGCGGTCGTGAGGAATTGGCAAGACTGATTGAAAAGATGCGTCAGTTAGAAGGCGTGATCGATATAGAACGTAGTGTGGGGTAACAAAAAGAGATGAAAGTAGAACGTTTTTTAACTGGAATATTAAGTACGAACTGTTATGTTGCATGGAATGAACAGACGAAGGAAGCCGTAATCGTAGATCCGGCGGCATATTCCAAGAAGTTGGCAGAATTTCTCCGAGAAGAGGGATTAAAGCCGCAGGCAGTGCTTCTGACACATGGACATTTTGACCATATTATGGGGCTAGATGCATTGCTTGAGGAGTATCCGGTTCCGGTATATGTCCATGAAGCAGAGAAAGGACTGATCGCAGATCCGAAGACAAATCTTTCTTTGACTTATACAAACGGGTACGTCTTTGAGGATGCAACCTATGTGACGGACGGTCAGAAGATTGCGGCTGCAGGGGTGACATTTGAAGTATTATTTACACCTGGACATACATCGGGCGGATGTTGTTATTACGCGGAGACAGAGAACATGTTGTTCAGTGGGGATACACTGTTTCGGTGTTCCGTCGGAAGGAGTGATCTGCCGACGGGGGATGAGACGACATTGATTCGTTCTATCAAGGAGAAGCTCCTTGTTCTGCCGGAAAATACAGTGGTATATCCAGGGCATATGGCAGCGACGACTATTCAGACAGAGAAGACAGCAAATCCATTTCTGGCGTAAGTGCTGAAAAGATAAAACCAATTCTGTTCAGAAAAATGTCAGAATCATACAAGGAGCAAAAAAGGTGTTTTGTGTAAGGTGACTGAGGGCGGGGAAGCATTTTCCCGTCCTTCCTTCGTAAGAGAGAAGAGGAGTGCTGTCTGTGACAGTGGTGTAAAAAACACAGTGAGAGAATAAATGAGGAAGAGAAGAGAATGATTCGATTACGGATAAAAGACAAAAGTTATATCTATGATGTATTTCATATTGTAAAAGCATTTTTCCCAAATGAGACAGTAGAGCAGGAAATTGATGAGGAGCAGGGAATGTTTCTGGAGCTGGAGGTGTGTGTGCAGGAGCGCATTTGCAGAATCTGTGCGGAGATAAAGGAACTGGATGCATATGAGACAAAAAAAGAGAAGAAGCAGTATCTGGACCGAAAGATTTACCGGGCGCTTGCAGAATATTCCGGGAAAACGCTGGCGTGGGGAATCCTAACGGGGATCCGCCCGACAAAAATCGCAATGAAGATGTTAGAAGAGCAGATGGAGGAAGAAGAGATTCAGAGAACTCTCATGGAACAATATCTGATGAGTGAGGAGAAAGCACGCCTTGGAATCGAGATTGCAAAGCGCGAGAAGGCCCAGCTGGAGCAGCTTGATTATGAAGATGGATATAGTCTCTATGTGGGAATCCCATTCTGTCCGACCACCTGTGCGTACTGTTCGTTTACCTCATACCCGATCGAAGCATGGAAGACGAGGGTGGAGGAATATCTCGATGCACTTTGCAAGGAAATCAGCTATGTCGGGGATATTTCAAAAGAGAAGAAATTAAATACAATCTACATTGGTGGAGGAACGCCGACGACGTTGGAAGCAGATCAGTTAGATCGTCTGCTCACACATTTGGAAGAGACATTTTCTTATGAGGAGATAAAGGAGATTACCGTGGAGGCAGGGCGGCCTGACAGTATTACAAGAGAAAAACTGGAAGTGCTGAAGCGCCACAAGATTCCGCGGATTTCGATTAACCCGCAGACGATGCAGCAAAAGACTTTGGATCTCATCGGGAGAAGGCATACCGTGAGGATATTCTCCGCGTGTATGGGATGGCGAGAGAATTGGAGTTTGAAAATATCAACATGGATCTGATTGCCGGACTTCCGGGAGAGACGGTGGAAGATGTCAAAGACACGTTAAGGCAGATTGAGGAACTTTCTCCTGACAGTATTACGGTGCACTCGCTGGCAGTTAAGCGTGCATCAAGGCTGGCACAGATGCCGGAATTGAAAGAGGCTGCGCTCCAGGAGGAAAGAGGACGGCAGATGGAAGCGATGATAGATCTCGCAGCGGAGAGTGCTGCGCGGATGGGAATGAAACCGTATTATCTGTATCGCCAGAAAAATATTGCCGGAAATTTTGAAAATGTTGGCTATGCAAAGGTTGACAAAGCAGGAATATACAATATACTTATTATGGAGGAAAAACAGTCTATCGTAGCAGTGGGAGCAGGAGCCTCCACAAAGGCTGTATTTTCGGCGACAGAAGACCAGTTAAAGAACGGTCAGCCGGGAAAAGAAGTAAAATTAGAAAAAAGGATTGAGCGTGTGGAAAATGTCAAAGATGTGGGACAGTATATCGCACGGATCGATGAGATGATAGAGCGAAAGGGAGAACTATTATGGCATTAAAGAAAAAGCCCGTAACCGGGATGAAAGATATGTTACCGAGAGAGATGCAGATCCGGGATTATGTGATCCGTCTGATCAAGGAGACATATGGAACATTTGGATTCTCTTCGATTGAGACACCATGTGTGGAGCATATCGAGAACCTGTCGAGCAAGCAGGGGGGAGAGAATGAAAAGTTAATCTTTAAAATTTTAAAACGTGGAGAGAAGTTAAAGCTGGACACAGCAGAATGTGAGGCAGATCTCGTGGATGGTGGACTCAGATATGATCTGACTGTTCCGTTATCCCGTTATTATTCCAACAATGTCAGTGAGCTTCCATCTCCGTTTAAAGCGCTACAGATGGGAAATGTGTGGAGAGCTGACCGTCCGCAGAGAGGGCGCTTCCGTCAGTTCATGCAGTGCGATATTGACATCTTAGGAGAACCAAATAATCTTGCGGAGATCGAATTGATCCTTGCGACGACGACACTGCTTGGGAAACTGGATTTTAAAAACTTTACTGTCCGTATCAATGACCGGAAGATCTTAAAGGCGATGGCAGCTTACAGCGGATTCGAAGAGAAAGACTATGATGATGTATTTATCATCCTGGACAAGATGGATAAGATTGGTCTGGACGGTGTAGAAAAAGAACTGCAGGAGCATGGATATCTGAAAGAAGCGGTTGAAAAATATCTTCAGTTATTCAAGGAGATTACAAATGATATCGAGGGAGTACGCTACTGCAAAGAGAAATTAGAGGGATACCTTGAGGAAGCGACTGCAGATGGGCTGGAGATGATCATCGCGAGTGTGGACAGTGTGAAAGAAGCAGATTTTAAGTTAAGTTTTGACCCGACACTGGTGCGGGGAATGTCTTACTATACCGGAACAATCTTTGAGATTGCGATGGATGAGTTCGGCGGCTCTGTCGGAGGTGGCGGAAGATATGATGAGATGATCGGAAAGTTTACCGGACAGCCGACACCGGCATGCGGATTTTCAATCGGATTTGAGCGGATCGTCATGCTGCTTTTAGAGAGAGGATATGAGATTCCGGACAACAAAGAGAAGCTGGCGCTCTTGATCGAGAAAGGAATGCCGCAGGAGAAGATGCTGGAAGTGCTGGCATTTGCAAAAGAGCAGCGTGCTGCAGGGAAGCAAGTAATGCTCTCGATCATGAAGAAAAACAAAAAATTCCAGAAAGAACAACTTTCTCAGGAAGGTTACACAGAAATTAAGGAATTTTTTAAATAAATATGGAGGAAAAGAACATGGCAGAATCAATGCAGGGCTTAAAGAGAAGCCACAGATGTGCAGAGTTAAGCAAAGCAAATATCGGTGAGACTGTGACCGTGATGGGATGGGTGCAGAAGAATCGTAATAAAGGAGGAATCGTTTTCGTAGATTTAAGAGACCGCTCCGGTCTGCTGCAGATCATTTTTGAAAATGGTTCCATCGATGAAGCCGGATTTGAAAAGGCAGGAAAATTAAGAAGTGAATTTGTAATCGCAGTAGTGGGAACTGTGGAGGCACGTTCTGGTGCAGTCAATGAGAATCTTGCAACAGGAGAGATCGAGATCCGCGCAAGAGAGATCCGGATCTTATCCGAGTCAGAGACACCGCCGTTTCCAATCGAGGAGAACAGTAAGACAAAGGAAGAACTTCGTCTGAAATATCGTTTCCTTGACCTGAGAAGACCGGATCTTCAGAGAAATCTGATGATGAGAAGTAAGGCTGCTACACTGACACGTCAGTTCCTTGCAGAAGAAGGATTCCTTGAGATCGAGACACCGATGCTGATCAAGAGTACACCGGAAGGCGCGAGAGACTACCTTGTACCAAGCCGTGTACACCCAGGGAATTTCTACGCACTGCCGCAGTCACCACAGATTTTCAAACAGCTTCTGATGTGTTCCGGATATGATCGTTATTTTCAGATTGTAAAATGTTTCCGTGACGAGGATCTTCGTGCAGATCGTCAGCCGGAATTTACACAGATCGATATGGAGCTTTCTTTTGTAGACGTAGATGATGTCATCGATGTCAATGAAAGATTGCTGGCAAAATTATTTAAAGAAATCTTAGGTGTAGAAGTAAGCCTTCCGATTCCGCGCATGACATGGCAGGAGGCGATGGATCGCTTTGGTTCCGATAAGCCGGATATCCGCTTTGGAATGGAACTTGTGGACGTATCTGAAGTCGTAAAAGACTGTGAGTTCGTCGTATTTAAAAATGCACTGGAAAACGGGGGAAGTGTCAGAGGTATCAATGCCAAAGGGCAGGGAGCGATGCCGCGTAAGAAGATTGATAAACTGGTAGATTTCGCCAAAGATTTTGGTGCAAAAGGGCTTGCTTACATTGCAATCCAGGAAGACGGTACGATGAAATCTTCGTTCGCAAAATTTATGAGCGAAGAAGAGATGCACGCATTGATCGAGGCGATGGGTGGAGAGAACGGAGACTTACTTCTCTTTGCTGCTGATAAGAATAAAGTTGTATGGGATGTGTTAGGAAATCTGCGTCTGGAGATCGCACGTCAGTTAGAGATCCTTGACAAAGGAGATTACAGATTCCTCTGGGTAACAGAATTCCCGTTATTAGAGTGGAACGAGGAAGCCGGAAGATATACAGCAATGCATCATCCATTTACAATGCCGATGGAAGAAGACCTTGACCTTCTTGATACAGATCCGGGAAAAGTCCGTGCAAAAGCATACGATATCGTATTAAACGGAACGGAACTCGGAGGCGGAAGTGTCCGTATCTTCAATCAGGAGATTCAGAATAAGATGTTTGAAGTGCTTGGATTTACAAGAGAGCAGGCAGAAGAACAGTTTGGGTTCCTGTTAAGTGCATTCAAATATGGAGTGCCGCCGCACGCAGGATTAGCATACGGACTTGACCGTCTGATCATGTTGATGGCAAAAGAAGACAGCATCCGTGACGTGATCGCGTTCCCGAAAGTCAAAGATGCCTCCGATCTGATGACAGAAGCGCCGGCAGCAGTTGACAGAAAACAGTTAGAAGAACTTGGACTTGAGATTGCAAAGGTAGAAGAGTAGATCGTACTTAAAATTGCAAAGAAAAGAGAGCGCTGTGAAATAGGGAGAGGATTCCTTATTTCGCAGCGCTCTTTTTTTGAGTACAAATCAGATTTATGTGAGCCTATGAATGATAACCAAGCTCTTCTTCCAGTTTTTTCTTTGTCTGTAGCATCAGCTTGGAGAGTTCCAGGATACGCTCATCTGTCATGCGGACGGTCGGGCCGGAGATACTGAAAGCATATTTTGGCTTGCCGCTGTAATCCATGATCGAGGAGGCAATGCAGCGAACGCCGTTTTCATTTTCTTCATTGTCAAGTGCGTAACCATTTTCCCGCGCTTCTTCCAAAATAATAAATAGTTCATCCAGATCGGTGACGGTATACTCTGTCAGTGCCTCAATCTTACTGTCGCCCCAAATTGTACGCACTTCCTCTGGACGCATCATGGCGAGCAGTGCTTTTCCGACACCGGAACGATACATTGGTGTGCGGCTTCCAACACGGGATACCATTCGCACCGAGTTAGAGCTGGATTCTACCTTGTCGATGTACACGACGTCCAGTCCGTCACGTTTGACAAGATGGACGGTCTCTCCGCTGATATCTGCGAGCTCCTTTAAATAAGGGTGAATGGTAGATAACACATCAATATGTCCTAAAATTCGGCTGGAAATTTCAAGCAGTTTAAAAGAAAGGGAATATTTTCCACTCTCTTCATCTTGACGCACATAATCCATATACATGAGTGAGGTTAGAAGTCGGTGGGTCGTGCTTTTATGTAAACCAAGCGTATTGCTCAGTTCAATCAGTCCGGTCGGACCGGACTTGGAAAGTTCTTCAATGACTGCAAACAGTCTGTCTGCGACCTGAATCGGATTTTTTTGTTCTGCAGTCTGAGTTGTAGTTTGGTTCTCTTTTTTATCGTACACAATCATTTCCTCCTAGAATCTGTGGACTATTGTAACATTTTATGAAAAGAGAAGCAATCCCCTTTCCAGATTCAGGGAGAATGGAAGGAGGTTTCGGGTGATCGGAGAATAAATCCTGCATTTGTTGGAGAAAATCGAAAGAAACATCTTGACTTTCTTACAAGAAGTAGTATAATGCAAATAAAGAGTATTGCATTATGAAACTGAGTTTCGCGATGTGAAACAAAATGAAACGTAGAGAGATCCAATCAGGAGGAAGTTAAATGAACGAAGTATTAGAGAAAATCCAGAAGATCGGAATCGTTCCGGTTGTTGTATTAAACGATGCGAAAGATGCAGCACCACTTGCAAAAGCACTTTGTGATGGTGGACTTCCATGTGCAGAAGTAACATTCCGTACAGATGCAGCAGAAGAGTCTATCAGAATTATGGCAGAGCAGTTCCCGAACATGCTTGTAGGAGCAGGAACCGTTCTTACAACAGATCAGGTGGACCGCGCAGTGGCAGCAGGAGCAAAATTTATTGTCAGCCCTGGATTGAATCCAAAGATTGTAAGATACTGTGTAGAGAAGAATATCCCGATCACACCGGGTACAACAAACCCAAGTGATATCGAGCAGGCAATTGAGTGCGGACTAGAAGTTGTAAAATTCTTCCCGGCAGAACCGGCAGGCGGAATCAACATGATCAAAGCGATGGCAGCTCCATACACAAACATGAAATTCATGCCGACAGGTGGAATTAACGCGTCTAACTTAAAATCTTACTTAGACTTCCCGAAGATCATCGCATGTGGCGGAAGCTGGATGGTAAAAGGAGATCTTGTAGCAGCAGGTAAATTTGATGAGATCGAAAAACTGACAAGAGAAGCAGTACAGTCTATGTTAGGATTTGAACTTGCACATGTAGGAATCAATGCAAATAGCGATGATGAAGCTGGAAATACAGCAAGTGCATTTGAAAAGATGTTCGGATTCACATCCAAAGAAGGAAATTCTTCATACTTTGCAGGAACTGGTGTAGAAGTAATGAAGACTCCATACAAAGGAACAAACGGACACATCGCAGTTTCCACAAACTACATCGACAGAGCAGTGAGCTATCTGGAAATGCTGGGATATGAATTCGATATGTCCACAGCAAAATATGATGCAAAGAACAATTTAAAAGCAGTTTACTTCACAGGAGAAGTTGGCGGATTTGCAGTGCATTTAGTACAGAAATAAGAAATGCTTACAGCTGCACGACATTGCAGCGTATCCGTTAGAAGTTTGTAATATTGATTATAGAAGATAAAATTACAATTTATGATTAAGAGGAGATTAAACATGGCAAAGAAAGTAATTACATTTGGAGAGATTATGTTAAGACTTGCACCGGAAGGATACTACCGTTTCGTACAGGCAGATACATTCGGAGCAACATACGGTGGAGGAGAGGCAAACGTAGCTGTTTCTCTTGCAAACTATGGATTTGATGCAAAATTTGTAACAAAATTACCGGCACATGAGATTGGACAGGCTGCTGTAAACTCTCTTAGAAAGTATGGAGTAGACACATCTTACATCACACGTGGTGGAGACAGAGTAGGTATCTACTTCTTAGAGAAGGGTGCTTCCCAGAGACCTTCTAAAGTAATCTACGACAGAGCAGGATCTTCTATCGCAACAGCTACAAAAGAAGATTTCAACTGGAAAGAGATCTTTGACGGAGCAGAATGGTTCCACTTTACAGGAATTACTCCAGCATTAAATGATGAAGTAGCAGCAATCTGCTTAGAAGCTTGTAAAGCAGCAAAAGAGAATGGAGTGACAATCTCTTGTGACTTAAACTACAGAAATAAACTTTGGTCAAAAGAAAAAGCCGGAGAAGTGATGGGAGAATTATGTAAATACGTTGACGTATGTATCGCAAACGAAGAAGATGCAGCAGACGTATTCGGAATTCACGCAGCAAACACAGATGTTACAACTGGTACAGTAAACCACGAAGGATACAAAGATGTAGCAAAACAGTTAGCAGATAGATTTGGATTCAGCAAAGTAGCAATCACATTAAGAGAGTCTATCTCAGCAAACGACAACAACTGGTCTGCAATGTTATATGATGGAAATGACTACTTCTTCAGCAAAAAATATAAAATGCACATCGTTGACCGTGTAGGTGGCGGAGACAGCTTCGGAGGCGGACTGATCGCAGCTTCCTTAAACGGATTTGACTCACAGGCAACAATCGAATTTGCAGTTGCAGCTTCCTGCCTGAAACACTCTATCGAAGGAGATATGAACTTAGTATCTATGGATGAAGTGTTAAAACTTGCAGGTGGAGACGGTTCAGGCCGTGTACAAAGATAGTATATAATTTATTTTTAATTATATAAACCTGTATTTGCCAGTACAGGAAACGTCCAAACAGCTTATACCCATTTGAGCTGTACCTAAAATTATTTATACATTTTTTACCGTAGGGAATACAGGCAGAGGTGCATTGTATTCCCTATTTTCAAATCAGAGAGAATCATAATTGCAAAATGAATTAAAAGAGGTGTACCTTATGGAAACAAAAAAAGAATTTGATCTGCTTGCACTTGGAGAATTACTGCTTCGGCTGTCCCCGCCGAACAATGAGAGGATTGTGCGCGGAGAGACTCTTCAGAAACAGGCGGGTGGCGCAGAATTAAATGTGGTATCTGGTGTTTCCCTTCTTGGGTTACGTACCGGAATTATTTCTAAGCTTCCGGCAAATGACATTGGAACTTATATCAAAAATCGAGTGCGTTTCTGTGGCGTCAGCGATGACTATTTAGTATATGACAGCGAGAAAGATGCACGCCTCGGGGTATACTATTATGAAAACGGAGCGTATCCGCGAAAACCGGGAATCGTCTATGACCGGATGTATACGTCTATGACAAAGATTGATGTGGAGGATTTTGATGAGAGTCTGTTTTCGTCAGCAAGATGTTTCCACACGACCGGAATCACATTGGCACTCAGTGAGAAGACACGTGAAACTGCAATAGAGATGATCAAACGGTTCAAACAGGCAGGAGCAATGATCTCCTTTGATGTCAACTTCCGTGGAAACTTGTGGACAGGAGAAGAAGCGCGGGCGTGTATCGAGAGAATTCTTCCATATGTGGATGTATTTTTCTGTTCTGAGGAGACGGCGCGGCTTACGTTTGGAAAAGAAGGGGATGTCCGGACGATTATGAAGAGCTTTACGGAGGATTACCCGATTTCCATCGTAGCCTCTACACAGCGGATCGTCCACAGCCCGAAACGCCACACATTCGGTTCAGTAATCTACAATGCGAAGACGAATGTTTACTATGAGGAAGAGCCTTACCGAGATATCGAAGTCGTTGACCGGATCGGAAGCGGGGACGCCTACATTTCGGGTGTGCTGTACGGATTGCTTGCACACAATGGTGATTGCCAGAAAGCGCTGGAATATGGAAATGCTACAAGTTCGGTGAAAAACACGATACCGGGAGATCTGCCATCCTCCGACTTAAGAGAGATTGAACGTATTATCCGAGCACATAAGAGTACGGGAAGACAAAGTGAGATGGATCGATAAGAAAGAAAAAATAGAACATATCGTTTTATGCAAGTGAAAAGCATGAAACGATATGTTTTATTGCTTATATGAAAAAATACTGCAAGGTACTATACTTTTGGAAAATAATCTTGTAATATAGGTTCATACAAGCATATAAAAACAAATGAGACATCAGAATGTGGAGGCAGCATGGAAAAGAATTACGAAGTGTTAAAGCATTATCTTCAAAGTGAAAAGCAAGCAGGAAATATGAAGAAGCGTCATAGAGTGCCGCAAATGCATAGAGATGAAGACCAGATTGTCATTTCGTATCCGAATGAAGAGGTATGCAAAGAGAGAGTTGCAATCCGTCAAAAATATAAAAATGTTCCGATTCCAAATCACAGACATGAGTATATCGAACTTTCTTTTATGATGGAGGGAGAACTTTCAATGCAGATAGAAGGAAAGGAAATTCGAATGAAATCGGGAGATGTCTGTCTGATGAATCGAAATGTAAGTCATTCTTCAGAGCGGGCAACAGATGATATTTGGATGTTTAATATATTAATGACGGCTGATTTTTTTGATACCATTTTTATGTATTTGTTTTCAGAGGATAAATACATTTCTAACTATATCATTAATAGTCTGTATTCGGAAAGTAAAAAGAAAAATTACATTTTTTATCATCTTCCGGAGGGAAGCTTTGAAGAAAAGGTTATGGAACAACTTATTTGCGAGTATTTTCTGGAAGAACAAAAAAATATTGGAAAGATCACCGCATGCCTGCTCTTACTTTTTACGGAAATATCGAGAGCAGTTGGAGCAGAAGATGAGGAGGTCATCACACAGAAAAGCATCAAGATTCAAAAAGAGGTAATTGAATACTTAAAGAAAAATTATCGAAATGCAACTTTGAATTCTGTGGCAAAAGAGTTGTGCTTCCACCCTAATTATCTTAGTTCGCTGTTGAAAATGGAGGGGAATCGGGGGGTTTAAAGATATTTTATTTGACATACGTATGGCAGAAGCATCTAATTTATTATGCAAAACAGATAGGAAGATAGAGGAAATTTCATCTGAAATCGGATATGCGAATGAAGGGTATTTTTATAAATGCTTTAAACAAAAGTATGGCGAGTCTCCGGATAATTACCGAAAAAAGCATAAAAATCTTAATAAAAAACAGTAAAAGCTTTATTTTCTATATGAAAAGAAGGGAGGAAAAGAGATATAATTTTTACCTGAGAAAAGTATTTGGAGGGTAAGATGAGTACAAAAGTAAAAAATTCAAAAATGGAAGCCACACGTGTTATTATGACACCACTTGGTTCCGCAGCATCGAATGTATTCAATATGTTGAATATGTCGTTTTTCCTTGTGTTTAGTACAGAAGCACTTGGATTAAATATTATGATCATGGGGCTTGTAATGACTGCGATGAGAATCTTTGATGGGATTACAGACCCTGTCATTGGTTCGATCATTGACAGAACAGAGACAAGATTTGGTAAGTTCAGACCATTCTTAGTGATCGGATCGCTGATTATGCTTCTGGCAAGCTTTATGATCTATCTGTTTTCATTTGATATTCCACAGTCATATCGTATGGTATGGGTAATTCTGTGGTATGCGGTATGGGTAATTGGATATACATTTATGACAACGGTAAATAAATGTGTATTGTCCATCGTAACAAAAAACCCAAAATATCGTCCGCTTTCAGGCGTGGCAGGAGGATGCTATTCTACGCTGCTTAGCTTGATCATGACAACGGCTATTATTCCGATTTTACAGAAAAATGGTGGACTCGGATCGCAAAAAGGATGGATGCTTATTATCATCAGTGCGTTTATCTTACATGCAATTCTCTTAGTAGGTTGTTTGTTTGCGATTTCAAGTTCTGATAAGCCGGAGTTTTACAGACAAGATCCTAACAAAAAGGAAGAGAAGATTACAATCAAAGACAGTATCAGTGTGCTTCGTCTGAATCAGCCGCTGCGAATGTTGATCTTAGCTGCATCTACAGATAAGATTGCGTCAACAATCCAGACTTCAGTTATGACATACTTTTATATTTATGCGGTAGGGAACATTGATTTACAGCCAATCGTAGGAGGAATCTCTACGCCGATGTCCCTTGTAGGTGCATTTGTTGCAGGTTCTGTTGCAGTAAAATTTGGATGTAAGAAAGCATCTCTGATCGGAGCTGTGGCAAACTTGACTTTAGAGGCTATTTTAATTATTTTCCGTCCTTTTGGAGAGGGAACACTGTTTGTCTTTGTGGCAGTGATGGCATTGAATATGCTCTTTAGAAGATTCTCTGCTCAAAATGTAGATCCAATGATCGCAGAGATCATCGACTATCACAAATTAAAAACAGGAAAGTTTATGCCGGGATTCATCGGTGCTACATTTTCACTGGTAGATAAGGTGATCAGTGCATTTGGTTCTTCGATTGTAGGTATCCTTATGGGACTTGCAGGATACAGCGCAGGAGCAGAACCGACAACTACATTGTATATCGCAACAATCGCAATGTACCTTGGAGCTCCGCTGTTGGGAGATTTAGCGAGTGTGATCGCTCTGAAGCGGTATCATATTACGGCAGAAGAGTACAAAGAAATGTATGGAGATAAAGCAATTTTAAGTAAAAAAGAAGCTAACAAATAAGAGGTGAATAGGTTGAAAGAAATTTTATTGAACGACAACTGGCTTTTTCACAAAGAAAATGAAGTGGAAAGCTGTGTGACATTGCCTCACACATATAATGCTGTCGACGGTCAATCAGGAATTTCTATGTGGAGAGGAAAAGGCTTTTACAAAAAAGAGGTTCTTTTTTCAGAAGAGGACTTAAAAGAAAAGATTTTCCTGGAAATCGGCGCATCTGCGATGAAGAGTACTGTGTATATGAATGGAAAAACTATTTGTCACAATACTTGTCCATACGCAATGTACAGAATTGCGTTGAATGAGCACATCATTGTTGGAAAAAATTTGTTAGAAATTGTAACAGACAATACGGCGACGGATGAAGTGTATCCGCAGATGGCAGATTTCTCGTTCTATGGAGGCGTCTATCGGGATGTAAAATTAGTGTTCGTGCCACAACAGCTTCATTTTGACTACTTAGATGGCAGCAGAGATGGTGTGCAAGTCAGAACACAGAAGTTGGATGGACAAAAGTGGGAAGTTACAGTAACCGGTTGTGTGATCAACGAAGGAAAAGATTGCGAAGGGGAAGTGAAAGTATCTGTTTTAGATAGGCAGGGAGTAGTCCTTGAAAAGACTCTTAGCATGTATTTCTCTGAGAAACAGGCATTTACGATCCGGACAGAAATAGATCATCCGCATTTATGGATGGGAGTAGAAGATCCGTATTTATATCAAGTACAGGTTGAAATCTGCACAAAAGATGGAGTGGAAGAAACACGCAGTATTGCAACAGGATTCCGTGAAATCACGATTGATCCGGAGAAAGGAATGTTTTTAAACGGAAAGCACATCAAGATTCGCGGGGTTGCCCGTCATCAAGATTTTGGCGGTGTGGGAAATGCAGTTTCCAAAGAGCAAATGGAAGAAGATCTTTCTCTTGTAAAAGAAGTGGGAGCAAATTCCGTTCGTCTTTCACATTATCAGCACGATGATTATTTTTATCGCCGCTGCGATGAAGAAGGAATTCTTGTATGGGCAGAAGTACCATTCATCAGTATTTTATCAGAAAGCGAAAAAGCAGATGAAAATATCAGACAGCAGATGGAACGTTTGATCAAACAGTGCGGAAATCACATCTCGATTTATTGCTGGGGTGTGCAAAACGAGATTACAATTGCAGGAGAGACGGCAGAGATCCACGAAAAGGTAAAAGCGATGGCAGCGTATACAAAGCAGTTAGATCCGAGCAGATATACAGCAGAGGCAAACATCTATTCCGTGGCAAATGAAAGTCCTTTGAATCGAATGGCAGATTTAGTTGGGTATAATCTGTACTATGGATGGTATTATGATAAAATGACAGGGCTGCAGCAGCGTCTGGATGAGTTCCATATGGCCTGTCCGGATGTTCCGCTGCTTGTGACAGAATATGGTGTAGATACCAATCCAGGCTATCACTCTTATGAACCGAAGACGAAAGATTATTCGGAAGAGTATCAGTTGTTGTTCTCGGAAAATGCGCTGAAAGCTTTTGAAGAGCGGGATTACTTTGTCGGAAGTTATGTTTGGAATCTGTGTGATTTTGGAAGCGCCAACCGTGATGAAGGCGGAAAGCAGGGACAAAATCAGAAGGGACTTGTGACGATTGACCGAAAGATCAAGAAAGATGCATATTACTTATACAAAGCAAACTGGTCAAAAGAAAGCTTTGTAAAATTAGCTGGCAGCAGATTTGTAAATCGTCATCAGGAAGAGAATACAATTACAGTATTGTCCAATCTTAAAAAGCTTGAAGTATATGTCAATGGAATGCTTGCTGGTGTGAAAGAGCAGCCGGAACCAATGACGAATTTCACGGTAGTACTTCCGATGGGAGAAAACAAAATTACTGCAAAAGGGTTTGACCAAACAGAGACAGTATATGAAGATGAGATGGTGCTTCATCGAGTGACAGAGCCGGATAAGAGCTATGAATATGTACAGAAAGATCAAGGCGGAAATGTCATTAACTGGTTTGAAAAGTTTGACTTGGAAGATGCCGGTACAGAGGAGATTGCATTGGATCCGGAGTGCTATTCTAGTATGGATAAGCTTGGAGAGATCATGAAGCATCCAAAAGGTGAAGCGATTATTTTGAAATATTTTGGAGAAATGGTAGATCACCCTAAATTTGCAATGATGAAAGTAATGACATTAGATGCGATGAGCAAATTAAAGAATTTGGGAATTCCGAAAGAATTAATTCTTGTCATTAACCGCGAATTGCAGCAGATAAAAAAATAAGTAAAAAAAGAAAAATAGAAAATGCCAGACAGAAAGTCTTTATGAGAGAAGCTCATTTGGAATTACTGCCTGGCATTTTTGTTAGAAATATCGTATGTCTGTTTTGTAAAAGGAAAATTGGGGATACCAAAAATCCAGAAATCAAATGGTTTGCTTACAAAAGTTGTATAGATTAAAAATGTGCAGGCAATCCCTCGGGATGTTTCTGATTGCGGATCAGCTTGGAATCTGCTATGATAATCTCATAGAATTCCTCTGTCAAATGGAGGAGTATCATGAGGAGAAAACATCGTTTAAAGGAACTTACAATCAAAGATAATTTCATGTTTGGTGCAGTGATGATGGATGAAGAAAACTGCAAAGGTCTTTTGGAAAGAGTGCTGGAGATACCAATTGAACGGGTGGAAGTCAGCAGGGAAAAGAGTATTGTATATCATCCGGAATACAAGGGTGTCCGATTGGATGTATACGCGAAGGATGAGCATCAAAGTCCCTATAATGTGGAAATGCATGTGGAACGGAAAGCGGCTCTTGGAAAAAGGAGCCGGTACTATCAGAGTCAGATGGATATGGAACTATTATTGTCAGGGGAAGATTATTCAGAACTTCCAAACACTTATGTCATTTTTATCTGTGATTTTGATCCGTTTGGAGAAGAAAAATACCGCTATGTATTTGAGATGCAATGCAAAGAATCTAAGCAGACTAATCTGGAAGATGGAAGGACCATTTTATTTTTGAACACGCATGGAAAGAATGAAAGTGAAGTTCCGAAAGAACTGGTAACATTTCTAAGATATGTAAAGGCAGACCTTGCGGAAAGTGAAGAAGCATTTGATGATCCGTATGTGGAACAGCTGCAGAAATTCATTCGGAAGGTCAAGAGAAGTAGGGAAATGGAGGAGCGCTTTATGATTTTTGAAGAGATGTTAAAAGAAGAGCATGCGCAAGGTCTTGAGGAGGGTCGTAGAGAAGGTCTTGTAGAGGGATGTGTAAGTACACTGAAAGAGACATTGCTTCTGTTTTTAAAAAATTTCGGAGAAGTTCCAAATGAAATTTCTGAGCAGATTCAGTTACAGCAAGAGACAGAAGTATTGAAACATTGGATGAAGATAGCCTTTCAGTCAGAAACATTGGATGAATTCATACAAAAGATGTAAGAGAATCTATTTCTGATCAATGATCAAATCTTAAACTCTGGAAGTTTTACTGTTCTTGTAAAATTTCCGGGGATATGAAACAAGTCGATGCCATTTCAGGCAATAATTCAAAAATAGACAGGGGAATTCTATATTTGAAAGTATCAGATTCATCAATTAAGAATTGAAGAAGATTAAGAAAATAGAAAATGCCAGTCAGAAAGTCTTTATGAGAGAAGCTCATTTGGAATTACTGTCTGGCATTTTTGGATCTTTGTTAAGAGGTGGAGTGAAATATTTTTGGAAATATAGGAGGCTTATCCTGTAAGGAGAAATTGGGAAGATTCCTCTTGAAAAGCTAGGTAGCCAATCGTGATGAAATTCTATAAAGTTTCATCTGATTCTTTCTGAAGCATACAGCCGTGTCTGAAAATGTTTGCAAGAATCAGTGCGATACATCCGGCAAGAATCCATGAAAATCGTAATGGATTGTTGAAATAAAATGTTTGATACGCGATTCGAAATACAATCATCTGTAACAGAAACTGGCTGAAAATACCGAGAAATAGCATACTGTATGCAATCTGGTTGATATAGAATATAATTTCAGGAAAGAAAGGGGTTGAAGTTATCTTTAATTTCCGGAAAATTTTCTGAAACTGTACACAGATCAGAAGTTTGGGCAGGTATTCTAGAAGAATATCCAGGATAGTCAGAGGGATACCAAGTAACTGTGCAGAAGTATTCATATAATTTGGTGGAAGATAGCTTTCAGAAAGCCTCAAAAAACCGAAAAGAAGCTGAATCTTTATGCCGTTTCCGGTATCAATCACGGAGATACTGTCTGCTGGTGAACAGCAGAGGAAAATAGTATTACAGACAGAACATGCAATCATAAAAAATAAGTAAAGCGTATAGAGGAAGAGAATCCACTTGCAAAGAGCAAGGGGCTGCTGGACCTGATCATTTGACCGTGGGTGAGAAAGGGAACCCGATATTGCCTTCATAGAAAGACCTCCTTTAATAAGGTAAAAAAGTACCGTTTGCTAGTATTATCTTTGTAAAAATATTATAGCAAGGGTATATACATATATCAATAATAAATTAATGATAAACATTAAAAATGCAGTCGTAAAGAAAAAGACAACAGAATAGGAAAATACCAGGGAGGACATCTTAGTGAGAGGAATTCAGTTCGATGTCCCGGTATTTTCTGGTTACGTCTTATTGTATAGAAAATTCCTTTTTAGGGGAAATTTTTGTGGATATTTCTTATTGTTTAATATCCTAAATCTTCTCCAATCAAAATGACCTTGATACGACCGGTATGTCTGGAGTGCCTTGTGACAACGACCTGACAGCACATACAGTCCGCAGAATGGCAGTCTGCACATGTGCCTGTTACTTTACAAGGTGTGTTTGTCTGAAGTCTTGCAGCATTTGCAGGAGTAGCAATATTTTGAACGCGTGCGATTCCGGATGGAACATCTGTGACAATTTTATTCATTCCTGCAAGGATGATAACATGCTCTGGTCCGTGAATCAGACAGGCAAGTCGATTTCCGTTTCCGTCGATATTAATCAGCTCACCGTCAATGGTAATGGCATTGGAACTCATAAAGAAGAAATCAGAAGCTGCACTTTTTAAGTAAACTTCTTTTCGCTCTTGCGGAGTGCGGGCGAGCCTGCGGTCAATGAGTGTGATATCTGCTTCGCGGAGCGCCTGGAGCATGCCGCTCTCTTCCAGTGTGACAGAGCCGCCAAAGCTTACTGAAGATTTTGCTGGGAATTAAAAGAAAGAGCCTGCTGAACGGCTTCAGAAGCAGTCGGACAGTAGTACCCCTCCATATTTCGCTTCTCCAATTTTTGAATGATCGTATTTGCCAACGCTGCTCGTGCTTGTTGTTTTGGTGTTGTATCAGTTGCCTGTGTCATAAAGAATACCCCCTTATAAAAGTGTGTGGTAAGAGTACTGCAAAATGAAAGCTGGTATTTCTTTTGCAGCAGCCTTATTTTTGTATTATCATACCGCAGTTTTTTTGCATGGGCAAGAGAAAATCGAAAAGCAAACTAGTTTAGTGTGCGTGTGCGCTTTAAAAAATTTGTGCATGCAATACGAAAAAGCTCTCGAATAGATGATGATAGAATAAGAAAATTGTGAATAACAACGAAAAAATACAGAATATTAATTTAAAGTAGATAAAAAAACTGAAATATAGTATGATAAAAAAAGAATACCTAAATCTCAAGTGCAAGCGAGCATTCACTTCTATGTAATTGCAGCGTCTGGAAGTGATGCGGTACATGGATTCGGAAGGAGGGGATTTTATGAAGACAATCAAAAAATGGATGGCATATTTTATGGCAGTTCTGATGTTATGCAGTATGTCTCAGGTGCGAGTATTAGCGGAAGATGCCTTGCCGACAGCGGACACTCCTAAGATTACAGAATTTAAGATTCAGGGAGTAAAAGGAACGGTGGATGATCAACAGCAGAAAATTAATGTGGCAGGGCTTCCGTGTAATACAGATCTTACAAGCCTTACCGCAGAGGTTACCTGTGATCCGGCAGATGCTATAGTACGGTTTGATCCGTTAAAGCCGTCAGCAGATGATGGGCAGAAGAAGCTGGAGCAGGGAAATGCATTGCAAACAGAAGACTTTTCAGTACCGAGAATATGTAACGTAGAGTATCAGGGACAAATAAATTCTTATACAGTGACAGTGAGTACCCTTTCGCATGCGGGAGATCCAGCGACTTGTACAAACGATTCCGTATGTAAAACATGTGGAATGTTACTGGAAGAAAAATGGGGGCATGATCTTTTAGCGGCAACTTGTACCGAAAAAGCAAAATGTCAGAGGAGTGGTTGTAGTTATACAGAACCTGCCCTTGGACATGATCTCTTTAAAGCGACTTGTACCGAACCGGCAAGATGTCAGAGAGAAGGCTGTGACTATACAGAAGGCGAAGCGCTTGGTCATGATCTATCTAAGGCGACTTGTACGGAACTGGAAAGATGCCAGAGA
>ENA-OPYY01000204-OPYY01000204.1-human-gut-metagenome-genome-assembly--contig:-NODE-204-length-24503-cov-2.831597_pt1 | contig 24503 bp, 24 predicted proteins | sample MGYA00242472_ERZ504481 | MGnify/ENA primary metagenome ERZ504481 (study PRJEB26092, sample SAMD00036265) | human gut metagenome | host: Homo sapiens | study: EMG produced TPA metagenomics assembly of...
GAAAGAAAAAACTTTCTGCAAAATCCCTGATGGTCATTGTGGAGGAAGCAATGAACCTTGTCATGGGAGAGAACGAAACGGGAGAGTAGTGACCCGTACTATGATTTGGAGGGAGATTTTGATTTGATTGTGTCTTCCTTCCAGTCACAGTACGGGATACGCCTATCAAAAGAACTTCCGGCAGGAATGAAATGGAGCGAATTTCGAGATCTCCTTGTTGGGTTGGGACCGGATACAGCTCTCGGACGTATTGTTTCCATCCGATCAGAGGAAGATAAGGAAGTTTTGAAGCACTTTACCAAGGAACAGAAACGGATCCGTAATGAATGGAGAGCCAGACGGGCAAAACAGATTAAACCAGAAGATATGAATGACATTCTGGAAGGATTTAAGAAAGCGTTCATATCCATGGCGGGAGGTGTGAAAAATTGAAAAAATAAAATGTAACAAATGTGGGCGGACGCTTATGAAAGCAGATGTCGTAAAAGGAGAAATCAAATGCCCGCGCTGCGGAGCTATTAATAAATTGAATTTCAGACAAGGGCAAGAGTCAATAGGCTGCACCAAAGAGTAGCAGCGCGTACCTACCTTGCGTTTTAAGGTAGGTGAGATATATGAGTGCTACAAGTGTAGGTGAGATTGGCCTTGATCTGGTTGTTAATCAGAAAAAATTTCATAAGCAAATGTCCGGGGTGATGAATCTTGCCAAAAAGACAGGTGTTGCTCTTGCGGCTGCCTTCGGAGTAAAGAAACTTGCAGATTTTGGAAAACAGTGTCTGGAACTGGGATCAGATTTACAGGAAGTACAGAATGTAGTAGATGTGACATTCCCTTCCATGACAGCCCAGGTGGATAAATTTGCGAAGTCGGCAGCAGGAAACTTCGGTCTGTCAGAGACAATGGCAAAGAAGTTTACCGGAACCTTTGGAGCTATGGCGAAGTCCTTTGGATTTTCAGAAAGAGCCGCCTACGACATGGGGTCTACACTTACTGGACTTGCCGGAGATATTGCTTCTTTTTATAACATCAGTCAGGACGAGGCATATACAAAGCTGAAATCTGTGTTTACCGGGGAGACGGAATCCCTGAAGGAACTTGGCGTTGTTATGACCCAAAGCGCCTTGGATGCTTATGCACTGGCAAATGGCTTCGGGAAGACCACTCAGGCTATGTCAGAGGCAGAAAAGGTTGCTCTCCGGTATCAATTTGTACAGAATCAGCTTTCTGCAGCTTCCGGGGATTTTGCACGTACCTCGGATTCCTGGGCGAACCAGGTTCGTATCCTGAAATTACAGATTGACAGTTTAAAGGCAACGATCGGCCAGGGGCTGATTAATCTGTTTACACCTATCATCAAGGTAGTAAACACCCTGATCGGGAAACTGGCAACTCTGGCCAATGCTTTTAAGGCATTTACGGAGCTGATTACTGGAAAGAAGAGTCAGGGATCTTCTGCCGGAGGGCAGATTGCTGAAATGGGAGCGGCAGCAGTAAGCGCCGGGTCTGGAATGGAGGGAGCGGCTGCATCTGCTGACGATCTGGCCGGATCCAGCAAAAAGGCCGGACAAGCCGCAAGAAAGGCCGCTAAAGAAATGCGTGCGCTGATGGGATTCGACCAGATCAACCGACTGGATGATGGTCCAGAAGACGGCAATTCTGATTTCACCGGGGGCTCCGGGGCAGGGAACACAGGAATCGGGGGAAGTACTGTTGATTTCGGTAGCCTTTCCCGGGGCGAGACAATAATCGACCAGGTTGATAAAAGAGTATCGTCTTTAATTCAGCGTTGCAAAGAACTTGCGGATATTTTTAAAAGAGGATTCCAGATTGGGTTCGGGGATTCTGAAAATAAGATCGCTTCCATACAGAAAAGTCTTGAAAATATCCGTAAGACTTTAAATGAGATATTTACAAACCCCAAGTTGATTAAGGCAGCTAATCGGTGTGCGGATAAAATTGCAGAAGCCCTGGGAAAGATTGTAGGTGCAACGGCAAGAATCGGTCTGACGGCAGCAGACAATCTGATTGGTGGATTTGAAAAATATCTGAAGAAAAGTAAGACCTATATTCAGAAAAGGATTATTTCCCTGTTTGATGTATCCGAAGAAATTGCAGAGCTTACAGGTGATTTTGCAGTAGCATGTGCGGATATCTTTGATATTTTTTCCGGTGAGGATGCTAAGGGAATTACAGCGGATATTATAGGGGTGTTTTCCGATGGTTTTCTTGGTGTTCTTGACCTTGGAGGGAAATTCAACAGAGACTTCCTGGGGCTTGTTGTAACACCTATAACCCAAAACACAGATAGGATCAAGGTTGCCCTGGAATCAGTATTGTCACAGGTGCGTGTTGTATTTGATGCGGTGCATACATCGGATGTACAAACTTTTGAAAAGCTGAACCAGGTATATGATGAGCATTTAAAACCGTTCTTTGATTCTTTGGCGAAAGGAATCTCTGACATTGTCGGAACTATTACAGATGCATACAATCTGTATATTGCGCCGGTGTTGGATTATCTGGCAGAAAAATTCAGTACTGTATGGGCAGAACATGTTCAGCCTGCACTTAATGGGATTGCTGATCTGTTGGGAAAGATTTTTGACAATCTAAAAGCTTTATGGGAAACAGCTTTAGTTCCTTTTGTAGAGTGGATTGTAAATACAATCATGCCGGTACTGCGGCCGATCATTGCAGGAATCGGAGAGATCATTCTTGATCTTCTTGCGGTTGCCGGTGATGTATTTAAAGGGATTTCAGATATTCTGGGAGGTTTTCTGGATTTTTGTACAGGCGCGTTTACAGATGATTTCAGCCTGTGCTGGGATGGGATTGAACAGATACTGGAGGGATTTCAGACAATTGCCGGATCTGTATTTGACTTTCTGCAGAAATATATTTTTACACCATTTATAGATTTTGTAAAAGGTGTATTTGCTACAGACTGGTCAGAAAGTTTTGGAACGCTGGGAGAGATACTGAATAATTTCCTGGACAGAGTAGAAGAAATCTGGAGCAAAATAAAAGATGTATTTAATGGAATTATTGATTTTGTTCAGGATGTGTTTGCAGGAAACTGGGAATCGGCTTGGGAAAGTATCAAAAATGTTTTTGGTGATATATTTGAAAGTCTGATATCATTGGCAAAAACGCCGCTTAATACGGTCATTGATATTGTGAACAGCTTAATGAGTAAATTGAATTCCGGATTATCGGCAATAGAAAATGCTTTTTCATTCAACTACGATTTTACAAATCCGTTTACAGGAACCAGACACTATGGACACTACGGACTCAGTCTTCCAAGAGTACCGGAAATTCCATATCTGGCCGAAGGTGGTTTTGTAAAAAGAAATTCCCCTCAACTGGCAATGATTGGAGATAATCGGCGTTACGGTGAAATTGTTGCTCCGGAAAATAAACTCCGTGAAATGGCCATGGAAGCTGTACGGGCAGCAGGCGGATCGGGAATTACCAGAGAAAATCTGGAAAATATCATAAATCGAGCAGTAATGAGAATAGTAGCAGCTTTATCTGATATGGGATTTTATTTGGATAGTGCTCAGATTGCCAGAGCAAACAAGGCGGCACAGGAAATTATGGACATTAGATATAACACAGTGGGGATAGACTGATGGCAGAAAGAAAAATACTATGGTCAGGGAGCAAGACTCTCCCTGCACCAGTGAGTCTGTCGGTAAACGATGAGATTATATGGACTTCCGACACTGGGCGGACACTGGCAGGATATATGGTCGGCGATCCGGTAGCAGAAAAGAAAACAATATCAATTAAATGGGGAATACTTACGGAACAACAGGAAGTATTGATAAAAAATACTTTGGTTCCGGGGTATTTCCCGTTTTCATTTCACGATGATGGTATAGATGTAACTATACAGTCATACAGAGGGACTTTATCAAAGGAACAATTAGGATGGATAGATGATACTTTTTATTACAAAAGTGTATCAGTAGACATTATACAGAGGTGATTTCATGATTCCGACAACAAATGCATATAAAGAGGCAATTAAAGACAACAGAATACTGCATAATCAGGTAAAGATCACCTTTTCTGATGGAAACACAAAAACGGTTGGGGATGCTGGGCTTTTTCAGTTCAGCATTACGGATGAGGTATCAAATACCGGAAATTTTGACATAGGATCTGCAATCGCGAAGCAGCTTGTCATTAGAATTGATAATACAGATGGGTCCTTGACAAAGAAAAGTTTTTCCGGGGCAGAACTCCGTCCAAAATCTGGCCTTGAAATAAATGGAGAAACAGAATGGCTGGACAAAGGAATTTTTTATGCAGAGCCAGGAAAAGATACCGGAGATATTATTACAGTTTCAGCATTTGATAAAATGATATGGTTTGATAAATCATACACAAAGAGCAAATTAAAATACCCTGCAACACTTCGGGAAATTCTCCAGGATGCATGTAGCTGTTGTAATGTTTCTCTTGCGCCAGATACAGCAACGTTTGATAATTCAGATTTTATAGTAAACACCAGACCAGATGATTCATCGCTGACATTTCGGCAAGTGATTCAATGGGTGGCTCAGATTGCCTGCAAATATGCAAAAATCAATAATTCTGGACAGCTTACTCTTCGGTGGTACCAGACAAATCTCTTGAATCATCAACCTGATGATTTACAAAAAAATGCCGATGTAGTCAAAATGAACTCTTTGAAAAGCGGAAGCCTGATTGAAACAGATGATGTGACCATAACAGGAATACGCGTTACAGAAGAAAATAAAGGCGGAACTTCCGACACGGATGTTGTTTATCAGTACGGAGAAGATGGGTATGTGCTGGAAATTACAGGAAATCAGCTGATTCAAGAGGGGAAAGGGTCCCAGGTAGCAGAATATCTGGGAAAAAGATTAAATGGGCTAAGTTTTCGCCCTATGAATGTTATTTGTCAAAGTGATCCTTCTGTGGAATCTGGTGACATTGGGCTTGTGATAGATCGCAAGAACAATATGTATAAAACAATCATTACCGGAATCCAGTACAACGGAGGCGGAACACAGACTTTTTCCTGCAGTGCAGAATCGCCGGTAAGAAAAGCTCTGACGCGATATAGTGAAGCAACAAGACTTCGTAAAGAATTTCTCAATGGATTATCTCAGAATAAAACAGAATGGGAAAAAGCAATAGAAGATCTGAAGGATGCCATGATTACAGGAAATGGACTATATCCATTTACGGAAACTTTGGAAGATGGAAGCATGGTCCTGTATTTTGGAGATAAACCTACCCTGGAAGAATCTACAGTCTTGATAAAGTTTAATGCCAAAGGATGGGCGATGTCTACCAATGGTGGAGAAAGCTGGAATATTGGTGCTCTTGTAGATGGAGAGATGATCACAAAAATCCTGAACACAATCGGATTAAACGCAGACTGGATCAATACAGGGGCATTTGTAGTCAAAGATGCACAGGGGAAGGTATTGTTTCGGGCAGACGCGGACGCAGGGAGAATTGACATTGTAGCAGATACGTTTTCTTTAAAGGGAAAAACGATTGACGAGATTGCCCAAAATAAACTCAATGCTTTTATCAACAATGTGTATACTCCTGAGATAGAAGGTATCCAGGCGCAGGTGGATGGTCAGGTTGAGACGTTTTATTATGATTATGAGCCTACGCTACAGAATATTCCCGCATCCCAGTGGACTACGGAAGCAGACCGTCAAAAACATATGGGAGATTTGTTTTTTTGGAAGTCAAAAGGATTTTCCTACCGTTTCCTAAAGGACGGTTATACATGGAAATGGCAGCTGGTAAAAGATACGGATGTAACGAAGGCCCTGGCGGATGCAGCTGATGCTTTGGACACAGCTGATTCAAAACGCCGGGTTTTTGTATTAACTCCGCAGCTCCTTACGACATAGGCGATCTATGGGTTCAGGGAAGCGATGGAGATATTATGCGTTGCCAGACTTCCCGGATGTCTGGAAGTTACTCGTCTTATGACTGGGTGAAAGCCAGCAAATATACAGATGATACTGCTTTAAACTCCTTTATAAACGGAGAATTTAGACAACAGATTGAAGCACTGGAGCAGCAGACGGATAAAAAAGCGGAAACCTGGTATCAGTCAACGGATCCATCATACAGTTGGAGTACGTCTGAATTAAAAACAGAACATATCGGTGATATGTGGTACAACACCGGAGCACAAAAATATTACAGATGGAATGGAAATTCCTGGGTGGAATTAACTATCCAGCCTCCAAGTTCTGTATTTGACAAAATAGACGGAAAGGCTCAGATCTTTGTATCACGGCCAAATCCTCCGTATCATAAAGGGGACTTATGGATCACTTCCACACAGAACGGTCAGGCAGAAATCAAAATATGCATTTACGAAAGAGAAAGCGGCTATTATAGTGCCAGTGACTGGATTGATACAAAGTATGTGGATATTTCTGATGTCAATGGTGCAATCGACAAATACGATACCAGCCTTGGACAAACAGAAGTATTTAATAAGCTGACCAATGGAGGGCAAAGCCAGGGAATTTATATTCAAAATGGGATGCTCTATATCAATGCGGATTATATTTTATCAGGAACTCTTGCTGGTAAATATATTAATGCAAAGGGAATTAGTGTAAAGAATATTTATAATCAGACAACGTTTTCTATTGACGACAATGGAAATGTAAATATTAATGCCAGTACCTTTAGTTTGTCAGGAGCGGCGGTTGCTACGGAATCCTATGTATCCAATAAAACAGCACAGGCATTGTCTGAAGCCAAGATCTATGCAGATCAGAAAACCGGAAACCTCCTGAAAGGCTCTGACCTCTCTACAGAGAGCCTGAACCAGTACTGGAACACTTCCGGATCTATCATGCAGGGACAATCGGATCCGGATGGCGAAACAAAGGCTGTGCGATTGTACGGTACATCTGGGGATTGCTTTATATCTGCCAGGTACAGCAACAACAACCCGGTAAAGGCAAAAGGACAGTACGAAATCCGTGTGTGGCTGAAATCAAATACATCACGCACGATAGTAGTCTCTCTTAACCGTGTAAGCTACAGCTGTGCATTAACCAGCACCTGGAAGCAATTCCGGTTTACCGCACCGGTTACAACACCCAATACACAGGGGTACGAAAATTTTACGATCGGAGGATTTGCAAGCATCGGATCCGGAGCCTACGTCTACGTGTACAATCCTGAGGTGGTACACAGTTATTCACCGGCGGATATCCTTGCCATGCTTACCAACAATGGCGCCATGGACGGGATCTATATGTATAACAATCAGCTTTATGTCAAAGGCAAGTACATTGATGTGGATGACCTGAAAGCCCTGAATGCGACGATTGGCGGATTTAACATTGGCAATGCATCCATTGCCAATGGATGTACAGGGCTGACATCAAAAACAAAAGGTGTATATATTGGTACAAACGGATTAAGATTTTATTCCAGTGATTTCAATGGACGGGAAAGTAGCTTCACTTTTAATACGTCCAATGGTTCTTTTGCTATTGTTGGGGCAGCTATCAAGCTGGGAGATTCCAGACTTTCGTATGATGATGGAGCCTTGACGGTTAAGTATGGTCTGCATGTTTATGCGACCCGCAGCGGTGATTTTGGAGATGGATCCACGGGAGAAATTATTTTTAAAGGACTTCCGACAACCAGTGGAGGAACACATCTTGTCCGGGAAAGCGGTACTGCGATCATTGCAGCGCTGTCCTCATCATCAAAACGATACAAAGACCATATTGCCATGCTAAAAGACACGGAAGCAGAGAAATTATTGGATATCCCGGTGGTCTGGTTTAAGTACAAAGAGGGATATTTAATAAAGGGAGACCGCTTTGTAGACAAGCCTCTCCCGGGATTTTACGCAGAGGATGTTTACCGGGCGTTCCCGGAGTGCGCAATGGTCAATCCGGATACCTCTGTTGAGGACTGGAATTACAGAACCTTGATTCCGCCGATGCTAAAGTTGATCCAGAATCTATATAAAGAAATCAAAGAGTTAAAGGAGAATATGTCATGAGTGAAACAGCAATACCTCTTGTTTGGTGATTGAAGACGCAAAAAACGTACTGATGAATACAGTGGTTAATGTAGAAGAACAGACAGGACTACCATCCTCCATACTGGACGGGATCATATCCGGGATTCTGGCAGATCTTCGGAAGGATGCCTGCAGTGAGATCTCCATGGCGGCTGCAAGAGAGCGGCAGGAGCTGCTAAAAGAACAGACAGAACAGGGAGAAGAAAAAAATCAGGAAGAAAAAACCCCAGAACAGGAGGGATGAAATGATTACAGCGATATTTAATCCAGACACCACCATGGCCAATGCTTATGGCCTGTGGCAGTACGACTATGGCCAGACCCTCCGGATCCAGGGCTTACATCTTCCGTCTATGGTAGCAATCCACTTTTCCCTGCAGGAGACCGGCGGCACAGCATTAAACCGTGTCGGTGTCACCAAGGACGGAGTGACAGATGTAATTATCCCGGATTCCATGCTGGAGAATGACGGCGCTACCAGAAACTATAACATGTTTGCTTTTATCTATCTGACTGATGACACATCCGGCCAGACGGAATACAAGATTAAGCTGCAGGTCAAATCCCGTCCGAAGCCGGAAGTATTCGACGGTGGAGAGAATCCGAATATCTTCCACGAGGCGGTTCGGAAAGTGGCAGAGTACGCAGATCAGGCAGCGGAATCCGAAAAACAGGCGGAAGGCTGGGCTCATGGCCGGGAAGATCTCCCGGAGCGTGCAGAAGATAACGCTAAATATTATGCCGAAAAGACTGCTGGGGATGCTGTTCAGACAGCGGAAGACCGTAAGGAAGTAGAACGTTTGGTGGAATCAGTCTCCGGCATCGATGAGCAGGTGATAAAAGTAGAGAACCTTACCAAACAGGCGCAGACATCCGCCACCAACGCAGCCCTGTCAGAACAGGCTTCCAAGACCGCAGAGACCAACGCCCAAGCCGCTCAGGCAGGGGCAGAGACAGCAGAAGGAAATGCCGAACTGGCAGAACAGGGAGCCAAGGCATCCGAACAGGCAGTGGAGAAAGCAAAACAACTTGTTACCCAGATGGGGCAGGAGGTGCTGGACAATAAAAACCATGTTGATCAGATCGCACAGGCATTTGATCTTACCGCCCAACAGGCTGTTGCCGATGTAAACAATGCAGGGCAGACCCAGACAGAACGCGTACAGAGTGCCGGAAATACGGCTGTAGAATCGGTTAAGGCAGCCCAGACCGCGGCAACAAAAGCAGTAGAGACAGCCAAGGCAGAAGCTGTTAAGGCAGTACAGACGGAAGGAACTACTCAGACTGGGAACGTGACCGCAGAGGGAGCAAAGCAGGTACAGGCGGTGCAGGCAGCAGCGCAGGAGATCGTTGCGGACCGTGAGCAGATTGCGCAGAATAAAGCGGACATTGCAGACATTAGGGAAGAAATGGACAACCTATCTTCCGCTATCATCAACTCTGCTACGGGAGAAGCGATTGTAGTAGAGGATTCTTCTGGCAGCAGATTTAAAGGTCTGTCACTATACGGTAAAAGCACACAGGTTACTACGACCGGGGCGCAGTTGTATTCGACCATGCCAACAGAAGGAAAATTGATTAACGGAATCACGTTCGGTGTTAAAGACGGAGGATTATCTTTAAAAGGTACAGCAGAAGGTGCTCAAAGAAACGATGGTTATTTTTTTAAGAAAGGCATCGAGCTTTCTCCGGGAACGTACACCATTAGTTTTTCTGGGAAAGGAAATTTGAGTGAAATTGAAGTGGGAATATCGGGTGACGATAAAAACATGTTGCTTTCGTCTTTTGTGCTTTATAATGTTCCGCAAAAATTGACATTAAGTGAAGCGAAGACATGTTATGTTGTAGCACAATCAAGGGTCGGTAAAAGTGTTGATTGTACTATTTATATCATGCTCAACGCCGGTTCCTCAGCCATTCCCTACGAACCCTACACAGGCGGAAAACCATCCCCATCTGTCGAATATCCGCAGGAGATTGCCAACGCTGGGGATAAGGGGAATATTGGCGTTGATGTATATGGTGGAAATTTGTTCGATATAGACGCAGAGCCATTTGAAGGGCGTAGAAACGATTATATTTTCGAGAATAACGCGATTTACAAGGACAATATTATACCGTATAAGGCAATTCGATATCATATAAAAGTCCCACCGAAAACAAGGCTACGACTTAGCGTGGATGTAATATCGAATTCAACCACGGTGCAAGTTTCGAATTATAAAGAAGGTGGGACTGCCGTAAATGCAAGTATACGCAAATCGAATCGTGAAACGATTTTCGACACGAATGAACATGAAAAATTAGTTGTGTCTATTTATAATTTTGAAGAAGGTATGTTAAAAGCAGGGAATATAATGGTTGGAATTGCGGGAGAAGCAAAAAACATATTTGAACCCTATAAACCTGCACAAATCCTCGCTCTCGCCACTCCAAACGGCTTACCGGGAATCAAAGTAGATTCTGGTGGTAACTACACAGATGCGAGTGGTCAGCAGTGGGTGTGTGATGAGATTGACTTAGAGCGTGGGAAGTATGTGCAGAGAATATATAGTTGTAGAAAAGAGGATTACTCAATTGTAAAGTGGAGTAATGGAGAATATTTTGTAATTTGTTACGAAGTTCCGACACCTAGTGTAAAAGAGAAAGCGGTATGTAGTGCGACGAACATTTTAAGATCTTCGTGGATAAATGGTGCAAAACCGTATTATTTTTTACAAACAAAAGGGCAGAAAGTTATTATTGCTTTGGGGGTTGACTATTGTTTTTCGGAAACAGAGATGCGAAAAATATTGGATAGAGGCATAGAATTTATATATGTTCTTGAATCCCCAATCGAACATGACCTCCCACCAGAAGTAGTCGAAGCATATAAAAAGCTCCATACCAATTATCCGGTAACGACTGTATTAAATGATGCAGGAGCTGGAATGAAAGTGGAGTATGTGGCAGATACAAAGCATTACATCGACAAGAAATTCGAAGAATTAAACGCAAAAGTCGTAAACACACAAATTGCATTATTATAAGGAGAAAAATTATGTACGAAATTTTTAAGAATGTAATTGAATCAAAGAGGTACTCCCTCGATGATATGCTCAAAAAGATTGATACTCTTTGGGTGCAGGGAGACATCACGGAGGAACAGAGAAAAGAACTCGTAACACTCGCTCAGACTAACGCAGACCCAAGTCAGTCCAACGCCCCATTGCAGAAGCAGATTGAAGAAATCTCTAAGAAACAGATTACTCTGGAAGAAACAGTAACTGCTTTAAGTGCTACAGTACAGAAAATTAAGGAAACTGTAGAAAGTGGAGGTACAGTTGTTCCAGAACCAGAACCAACACCACAGGAAGAATATCCTGCATGGGAACCTTATAATGGAATTCCACCTGTTAAATATCAGGTTGGCTCTAAGGTATCTCACAACGGGAAGAAATGGGAATCTATGGTGGACAATAACGTCTGGGAGCCGGGAGCATTTGGTGTTGGAGCAGAAATCTGGAAAGAAATCAAAGGATAAGGAAGTGATGTTTTGGGGTGTGTATTGGCATTTATCGTGGGAAACGCAGTTGGAATGCTGCTTACCTGCGCTGTACAAACACGTAAGAGATAGACCGTAGAGGTCTTTTTATTTTGCTTAAATTTGTGCCGGCGCAATGCCGGGAAAGGAGAAAAAATGAAAGTGATTGATACTTATAATGCTTTAGTGGGTTCTGTAGTGGCGGTACTTACATATATTTTCGGGGAGCATTGGCTTCTCTTCGCACTGTTTTTGGGATTTAATGTGGCGGACTGGCTCACAGGCTGGATGAAAAGCCGCATGATGCACAAAGAAAACTCTATGACCGGATGGAAAGGCGTCCTAAAAAAGCTGGGATACTGGCTGATGATTGCAGTAGCATTCGGGGCAAGTGCAGTGTTTATTGAGATCGGAACGGTGCTACATATTGATTTACAGATTACAACGCTCCTGGGGTGGTTTGTACTGGCATCTCTTCTGGTAAATGAGATCCGGTCTATCTGCGAGAATTTTGTTGAGGCTGGTTTTAATGTGCCCCAGATCCTTGTAAAAGGTCTGGAAGTGGCTGATAAAGTGATTAATAAGGATTCAGAGGGCGAGTGATCGTCCTCTTCTAACAGGAGGTGGTATCCATGGAAATCAAAGGAATTGATGTATCGGCATGGAACGGAAATATTGACTGGAAGACAGTTGCGGATTATGGAATGGGATTTGCAATTCTGCGGATCACGGAAAAAGGAAACAAGACAGACAGTACCTTTGAGCAGAACTACAGGGGCTGTGCTCAGTATGGAATCCCGGTTGGAGTTTACAAATACAGCTATGCCAAAAGTGTAGCACAGGCAGAGCAGGAAGCGGAGAGCGTACTGAAAGTCCTGAATAAGAGGAAGCTGGACTTCCCGGTGTTTTATGATCTGGAATGGTCTGAGCAAAGAAAACTTGGAAGTGCAGCAGTGGAAAAGATCGCCCTGGCATTTCTGGAGAAAATTCAGGCAGCAGGATATCAGGGTGGGATCTACTGCAATCTGGACTGGTATCAGAATGTATTGACAAAAGCTTTGAAAAAATATGACTGCTGGATTGCCAGATATCCGGACAATGACGACGGAACGCTGCAGGAACGTCTCCAGCCGGATGTAGGAGTGGGATGGCAGTATTCCAGTAAAGCAACGATTCCGGGAATCGGAACAAAGGTTGACCGGAATGTTTTTATAAAAATTACACAGAGGGGGAAGAAAAACCTATGAGCAAGATTGAAAAGGCAGTACAGCAGATGGAAGCATGGGCGAAAGACAATTCCCATGGATATGATCAGATCTACAGATGGGGAGAGAAGGGAGACTATGACTGTTCGGCAGCAGTGATTCAGGCTTGCCAGAACGCCGGGATTCCGGTCAAGACAGGCGGAGCGACTTATACAGGCAACATGCTCAAGGTCTTTCTAAAAAATGGCTTTGAGGTCGTCACACATGAGGTAAATCTCAAGACCGGTGCAGGGCTGATCCGTGGAGACGTGCTCCTGAATACGTCCCACCATACCGCTATGTATTGCGGAAACGGAAAAGAAGTAGAAGCATCCATAAACGAAAAAGGGACTGCCACAGGCGGAAAACCGGGCGATCAGACAGGAAGAGAGTTTTTGATCCGAAGCTACAGGAATTATCCCTGGACACATGTACTTAGATACACAAAAGATACCACAATCGGAAATACCGACACTACAACTAATACAACAACAGGAGGTAAATATATGTTCGAGCCAAAAACAGTAAGCAAGGGAGATACCGGATTATCCGTATTATTGCTGCAGGAAATCCTGATCGCCAGAGGATTTAAAGGTAAGGATGGAAAACCACTTACTCTGGACAGAACTGCAGGTACCAACACGATTCACGCCCTGAAAAAGTATCAGGAGAGCCGCAAGGGCGTTCTGGAAGCAGACGGTATCTGTGGAGATAAGACATGGAGAGATCTGATTGCACTGTAAAACAGAGATATTATTTTGAGAGAGTCTGGAAACGGGCTCTCTTTTCTTATGCGAAATTTAGAAAGGAAGTACAGATCATGAACGAAGTACAGATTTTTAATAATGAGGAATTTGGACAGGTAAGGATAGTAGAAATTGAGGGGAAACCATATTTTGTAGGAAAAGATGTGGCAAATGCTCTGGGATACAGTAATCCGAGAGATGCAATTTTAAGACATTGCAAGGGTGTCGTGAAACACGACAACTTTAAGGAAGGCGGACAGCTGATAGCTTTAATTACAGAAGGTGATATGTACCGACTTATTACTCACAGTAAATTAGAGTCAGCAGAGCGTTTTGAAGATTGGGTATTTGATGAAGTCCTTCCGGCAATTCGTAAACATGGAATCTATGCCACAGATAATGTGATCGATAATATTCTGAATAATCCGGACTTTGGGATCCAGCTTCTCACAAAGCTGAAAGAAGAACGTGTTGCCAGAGTGGAGGCGGAGAGAAGAAACGCAATTCTTATGCATGTAAATAAAACTTACACAGTCACAGAAATTGCAAAAGAACTTGGTCTTAAATCTGCTATCCAGTTAAATAAAATCCTGGCAGAAAAGAAAATCCAGTATCAGGTCAACGGAACATGGGTGATGTATTCAAAATACAGCAATTTGGGATATGAGGAGATCAAGCAGGAAGTTCTTGACAGCGGAAGAGTGATTTATCACAGAAGAATTACTCAGCTGGGAAGAGAGTTTATTTTACAACTGTTTGCTGATAAGGTAGCTTAAATCTCGAAATACATTTAAATTAAGATCCCCGCCAAGGTTGACTTGACGGGGTGAATATTGTATCATCCTGATTTTATTATAGGCTACTGCACTCTGGTTTGTATTGCAGGTTATAATCTTTAGATGCCCATAAACATTGAGGAAAAGCATCCTATATTATAGGGTACGGAAGTCCGGGCCACCATACTGGCTCATGATAAACTGAGCAAGCTTCGCATTAGGGGTTTTAATGTTGATGGGATACTGCAATCTTTTTTCATAATTCCACATAAGTTATCTGCATCCTCCTTCCGTTTCCCATGGGAATGGCTGTTCCATCCATTTCCAGGTGTTTCCGTCTGATTCCAGAGCATCATCTACAGTAAGAGGACCATAACACTGCGCATATTCTTTCATCAGCTTTTTTCGTTCTGCTGCATATTCACGGTAAAGTGCCATTCCTTTTTCGCAGCAGGGATGTGTGTCCAGATAAAGGAGAATATCATTGACTGCAAAGCTGACTTCATTGATTTTCTGAAGAAGCTGTGCTTTGGAGCCTGAAGAATTCTGATACATCATCTTCGTCCACCTCTCTTTCCGCAAAATGGTTTGCAAAGCTGCGGAAAAATCGTTCCCACATTCAGTGCATAACACAGATCATAGGTAGTGGTAAGCTGCTGGCAGGGCACATATGCCATTGCTGGCTCCATATGATCTGCATGGGTGTACATTTCCGGATTTATTGTAACTGTATTGGGCATACGGCAGGCACAGGACTGATTCTTATGCTGTTCTGTACACGGACAGGAAGAAGACCTGGCTGCCATCTGTGCTTTAGCCATACCGCAGGTTGCATGGTATGGACGTCCACAGGAACGGTTCACATGATAATTTTCCATGAACAAATCCTTTCTGATAAATTGAGATACCATATATTTTATGTCATAAAAACGGAAGTGTGCGAATAGGAGGATCAGCTGATTTGAAATCTTAAATTCCAGTGTAAAATGAAATTCCATATGGGGTGAGTAACAGGAAGATTTCGTTAAAATCCATTGCCTAAATCATTCAAAAAATGATACAATAAAAGCAGAAATTTTATCATTTTTCAAGGAGACGGATTATGATTTTAACAGAAGATAAAACGTATACGATATCCCTGGAGCAGGAGGACTGTGGCAGCACTACGGGCCTGGTAAATAAAAATACAGAGCTGGTATTTTCTAATAAGGAGCTGCTCCATGCAGTGGTTACCTGCGGAATGCCTATCCAGAGAATGACAGCTTCTTTTTTATCAAAAAAGAAGCTGGAGCTTACCTATAAAATGTTTCTTGTGGAGACTGCTCTTGACACAGAGGGGGACCGTCTGAAAAAAGCAAAACGGATTGCTTATCTGGATTCTTCTGAAAAGAGTGTGATGTCCTATTATATGGGAATGTTTCTGACAAAGCTTATCAGCGGAAGGCTTTACGGAGCAGACTATCTGACGCATCTGAACCTGATCAGCAGTATTGATCAGAAAGAATTTATTGACTTCTTTAACAGTGAATGGCGGCAGGATATGATCGGACTGAGCATACCTAAAAACCAGTGGAGTGTGTGGGAAGCAAAAGGAGGAAGCAACAGAAGAGAGCAGGCTTTGAAAAAGGGAAGTCAGCAGATTTCAGATATAGAATCTGTAAATGGAAATGTACCTGCTCCGGCGGCTGTGTGTATGACTTATTATGATCACAGCTATCTTTGCGGAGTGGTACGTCAGCCTGAAAGTGACCGGAAAGAAAAAAAAGAGTGTATCAGATTTCGAGAGGAAGATTTTTTCAGAGCATATTATCAGCCTCTTTGTGAGCTGTTTATGGAACAGGGAGAGGGGCTTCGCCTTTGCGGAAAAAATGTAGAAATTTCCCTGACAGTACCTTATTTTTCTGAAACAGAGTCCAGGGAAAAAGAACGTAGAGTCTGTGTAGGAATGCCCAGAAAGCTTTTGTATTGTCTGATGGAGAATGAGTACGGGGATTTTTTACAGAAAAGAAGTGAACTGCTGGATTCAGAATATCCGGAAGATGCTTTTGTGGGGACAGATGGCATTTATATCAGATAGGAAAAACTCCGGCAGAGAAGTAACAGAATCGTTTCTTATTTCATAAAATAAATAAAAAAGGTTTTGTCATGACATTTTCTTCTTATGAAAAGGTAACTGGAGTAATCCGGGATATCAGGAGCGGAGGTTCCTGCTGCTCGCTTCTGATTTCCGTTGATACAGATGGAGAAATTGTGAATTTTGTGGTGTCGGGTGATACCATTGTTGTGGATAACACCAGACTCAGGCGGGGGATAAAGGTAGCTGCTTTTTATGATACCAGCCTTCCTGCACCGGCTATTTTTCCACCCCAGTATCAGGCGGAACTGGTGACTGCATTAAGAGCCGGGCAGGATGTCGCGCTGAAGTTTTTTGATGATACGCTGACTGCAGAAGATGGATCTCTGAAACTGAATCTTTCCCCTGTCACAAATATACGCACTTTGAACGGGCAGCGTTTTATGTGCAGCCCGGAAGGGCAGGATCTGCTGGTTTACTATAGCTCTGTGACAAAAAGCATTCCTCCGCAGACTGCGCCGCAAAGAATTATTGTGATGTGTCCGATGCAGTAGCTTATGAAAAAGCACAGGAATTTTTCTGTGCTTTTTCATTAATAAGGATTTGGACGGAGGATCTGATTGAATCAAAAAAGACCAAAGTGCATGATTTTTTACTGTACATCCTGACAGATATTGCAGAGATTGAAAAAGTAACCCTTGATTCAATGGTGAAGGTGACAGAACTCAGGATAAAGGAGGCAGTTATGTGGATTTTTTATGCAATAGGCTCTTCGTTTTTTGCAGGAATTACAGCAATTCTTGCAAAATGCGGAATACAGAAAACAGATTCCGATGTGGCTACAGCCATTCGAACAGTTGTTGTACAGATATTTTCCTGGCTGATGGTTCTGATTACAGGAGCCGGGAGCGGGATTGGAAAAATAGGTACACGGACAATGGTATTTCTGGTATTGTCAGGGCTTTCCACAGGAGCCTCCTGGCTGTGCTATTTCCATGCATTACAGAAAGGCGATATTAATAAGGTTGTACCAGTAGATAAATCCAGCACAATTCTAACTATAATTCTGGCATTGATTTTTTTGGACGAGGGGCTGACCTGGGGAAAAGCAGCTGCAGTTGTGCTGATTGCAGCGGGGATTATGCTGATGATTTCCCGAAAAGAAACACAGTTGAAACAGGAAAAAGAGAAGCATGGAAGCTGGCTGATCTATGCTGTTTTATCAGCGGTGTTTGCAAGCCTTACCTCAATCCTTGGAAAAATTGGAATCCAGGATATTGACTCAAATCTGGGAACAGCCATTCGTACTACAGTTGTACTGATCATGGCCTGGCTGATGGTTTTTATAACCGGAAAACAGCGTCAGATAAGAAAAACTGAAAAAAAGGAGCTTGCCTTTATCATTCTGTCCGGTTTTGCCACAGGAGCCTCCTGGCTCTGTTATTACCATGCTTTGCAGCAGGGCCCGGCAAGTGTGGTTGTTGCTGTGGATAAATTAAGCATTCTTGTTACCATTGCATTTTCGTGGGCTGTATTTCATGAAAAACTGACTAAAAAAGCAGCATTGGGCGTAATGTGCATGACGGTGGGAACTCTTCTTCTGGCAGTTATGTGAGAGATATCAGAGGCAGGCAATATCATTTGCGGAAATAATAAAGAGGGGAAGTTTCATATAAAAAGAATCAGATATCTGGTATAGATATTTTAGAAGGAATGGGGCTGACCAGAGCAGTTACGTTGACCGGAACCAGTTAAATACAGCTGGAAAATAAGTAAGGACACAGGTGCAGATTTTTAGTTTAGCTGAAATGGAGACCTGTTCCTGTTTTTTATACTGCCCGGATTTCAGAAAATTTTATTTCACGATCTTCTCCGCTTTATACAGAGAATATTTATAAATAGTATACAGAGCAATTCCCATTCCAACCAGCATAACAGTTAGAAGTGTAAGGGCTTTGGTTTCTACGGAATTAATCCTGCCGTCATTCATAAAATTCATTATAAAAGCAAAGACAAAGGTGAGAACACATCCAATGATGCCAGGATACTGTACAATGCGTGCGATCTGTTTTTTCAGCACATTTCTCTTATAGCGATGATCTGCTCCAAGTTTTGTGAGACTTTCAAAAAGCCCTTTATTATCTTCTGCAACAGAAATACTTCGGACATATGCCATAACACTGACTGCAGCTAGAGAAATAATAAAAATATAAAGACATAACATGACATAAACACTGATCAGCTGCATTCTGTCCTGCACGGTAATGATATTGAATGCGGGGGCATATTTCCAGTCCCCCAGGAGCATGTTGTTATCTATGGTCATATGAATCCTGTCCCCATAGCCATACTCTTTTCCGGTTTCATCCGATATTTTCTGAGCCCATATATTCCAGTTCCCCATGTGATTGGAAAGGTCTGTGGCATGTTCTACATACTGTTCAAGAAGCGCCCTGGCAAAATCATAGGAATCCTCTGCATTGACTGCATTAAAGGAAATGACTCTTTCTTTATAGGCATCCTGCACCCCTTCTGTCATCTCCCGGTATGCTTCATCATTCACAACATAGGCAAATGGTTCGCTGAAAGGAGCCAGAACATCGTTTTCTATTGTTCCCCCATAAGTGAGAGGATATGTTTTCTCGGTATCCGGATTCATGACCTCCTGCAAGCCGTCTTCATACTCATAAAAGTTGTTATAATCGGTTGTGGTAATGGTCTGATAAGTTCCCGGCGCTACGGTAATATCCTGTCCGGATATCTTTTCAAAATCACTTTCCGAAACAAAAATGGCTGCCATTTCTTTATCACGGTAAACTTCAATATATCTGCTTGTCTCTTCATCAAAATCTTTGGCATTGTAAGACACAACAAGATTAGTTGCCGTATGTTCCGTAAAATCAGTCACTGCAATGCTATAAGAAGAGGCAGTATCGTAAATTTCTTTTTTTCCGATCTGATCTTCAAGAACAGGATAATGAAGTGAAAAATCCTTACTGTTTTTTGTCTGTACTCCGCCTCCGGCAAGTATATACTGCATTCCGTAAAAAGCAGAAAAACCGCATACAAAGATAAGAAGCGTCATCACGCACATATTCTTTGTTGTTGCCTTTGCGGTAAAACGCATAAGGCTGATGGAAACAAGGTTTCCATAATATTTGCTTCTGTTTTTCCTGGCACGGCTCTGTGCAACTGCAGACAAAAGAATCAGATAAATCCCGGCAAGAGACAGAAGATAAAACAGATTTACGACTCCCGGAAGTCCAATTCCAAAAACTCTTGCGGAAACCTCTTTAACACTTGCGCCCAGAAGAAGTCCGAGAACTGTCAGCACTACTCCAACAGGAAAGGTCCATCCTTTGATTTCTTTTACCATCTCTGTTTTCTGCTGTGTACGGAGAATCTCCATAATATCAGAACGGTTAATAAACCTTCTGCCTGCAATCCCCAGAACACAGGCAAGAACAAAGGCAAAAAGAATTCCCGGAAGAAATCCTGTGGCTCCGAACCGATAAGTCATCTGCTCATTGGAGATAATAAACAGTTCAAAGAGCTTCCAGATCAGAAAGGAGACCGGAACAGAAATGAGAAGCCCCACAAGAGAAGACAGAGCTGTTACTGTGGAAAGTTCCTGGAAAAGAAGCTTTTTCAGCTGCTTTTTTTCTGTGCCCAGAGCCATTAAGATACCATATTCTCTTGCCTTAAAACGGAAGAAAAGACCGAGGCATATACGGTAAATACAAAGCATCCTACTGCAGTTACTCCCAGAAGGAGAACTGCCATTTTTCTGGTATCACCACCTTCAGGAAGGAAGTCCTGTACGGTAGGACCAAAATACATAAGAGAAAAAGAGGTCACAAGAAGAACAGATAAAAATACGCAGAAGCTTAATAAATAATACTGTCCTTTTGTATTTTGACGAAGCTTTTTATAAATTTTATTCATTGTCCTCATCGCCTCCAAGCTCTCTTAAAATATCAAGAAGCTCATCCATGAACTCACGTCGTGTTCCTGTTCTTTTTACTTCCTGGTGAATTTCTCCATCTTTTAATACAATAACTCTATCGCAGAAAGAGGCAGCATAGCTGTCATGTGTTACCATGAAAATAGTGGCTCCGATCTGTTCTTTTGCCTGCAGAAAAGCGTCGATCACTGCCTTGCAGGATCTGCTGTCAAGGTTTCCTGTAGGTTCGTCTGCAAGAATAATATATGGATTATTTATCAGAGCCCTTGCTACAGCAGTCCGTTGTTTTTCTCCGCCTGAAATCTCTGCCGGATACTTGTCCATGATCTTATTAATTCCAAAAAGACTGCATAAGTTTTCTGATTTTGCTTCCATCTGTGCAACAGGCTTCCTGGCAATAATCTGTGGAAGACAGATATTTTCCCGGACAGTCAGACCATCCAGAAGCATAAAGTCCTGAAAGACAAAGCCCAGTTTTTCATTTCTTACACGGGCAAGGCGACGTTCGCTCAGACTGGAGATATCCATATCCCCCAGCTGGATTTTTCCACTGTCATGGGGAATAAAACAGGAAATACAATTTAAAAGAGTTGTTTTCCCGCTTCCGGACGGTCCCATGACTGCTACAAATTCTCCTTTTTTTACATGAAGAGAAACGTCTTTTAATACCGGATAAGTATTTACACCATTTGTATAACTTTTGTTCAGCTTTTCTACTTTTAACATGCTGCATCCTCCCTTGTCTGTCGTTGATCTTATTATAGGAAAACAGGAGGGGGATTTCTCTTCAGTTCCTGTTATTTTTGACATGGATTTTGTAAAGTTTGTATGATATGATAATATCGCAATAAAATAAAACCAGATATCAGGGAGTTTTACCATGAAAATAGCAATCTGTGACGACGACAAAAAGCTTCGTAAGGACCTGCGTCATTTAATCGAAGTCCAGCTTGATTTTATGGCTTTTGCTTATGAAATAGAGGAATACGAATCAGGAAATTGTATTCTGGAGCACATGGATAAAAATGAGCCGGACATTTTATTTCTTGACATTGAAATGCCTGGAATGGGAGGAATGGATACGGCAAAAGTCCTCCGGAAATTTGATAAAAAGGTACTGATCATCTTTGTTACTGCCTATCCGGATTATGTTTTCCAGGGGTATGAGGTACATGCCTTTCATTATATTTTAAAACCCTATAAAAAAGAGAAAATAAAGGAAGTGCTGGAAAGCGCGGTAAAAGAGCTTTCTGCTCAGCAGGAACAGTTCTATATGGTACAGCAGAAATCCGGAACATTGCGTTTAAGTATCCGGGAGATCACCTATTTTAAAAGTGACAGACGAAATGTATGAGCTGTGCAGAAAAATGGAGAACAGATATCCTTTTATGAAAAATTAGACGAAGTAGAAGCGAAAGCACCGGACTTTTTTCAGCGTATCCATAACCGTTATCTTGTAAATATGAACTGTATATCCAAAGTGGAAAGCACTTCCTGCATCTGTAGCGGTGAAGAGCTTCCTGTAAGCCGTGCTTACAAACAGACTCTTGCAGTGGCCTTTGCAAGAACTATGTTAAACTGAAAAACAGGAGTATTTTTATGAGTTCATCCGCTATTATTTTTGTATTTTGCAGACTGGCAAATGTTATGGAATTTATTACCGGTTATTTCTTTATGAAATGTATAGACTGTACTATGAAGAGACGAAAAGGAAAGCTTTTATTTTTACCTGGCCTTCTGCTTTACACCATCGTTTCTACTCTTGTGGTATTTCCAAAAGACATGACCAATATTTCTGTGGCTCTGATTTTATTTGTCCTGGCAAATTTTATGCTTTATCAGGGAAAATGGATTGTAAAAATTTCCATGATCTTTATTTTTCTGCCTATTGCAGCCTCTGTTAATCTTCTTCATACAGATGTGGGAGGACATATTTTTATGCAGTTTTTTTACCAGGAGGATCAGCTGGCAAATGCAGTTTTTTCAGCAGCTTTTGTGATCCGTCCAGTTTTCTGGGGCACTTTTTATCACTTTTTCAGTCCTTCTTTGAAAAAGATCCAGAACATATTTACCCACAGGGCATGGGCGATTATGGATGTAATCAGTCTTGCTTCTTTTTGTGCATTATTCAGCTGTATTTATCTTGCTCCGGAGTATAAAACCTATTTTATCTGGCCATGTATTGTCGCCTGCCTGATAACCAATATTGGAAGTGTGCGTTTTGCCGCCTACCTTGCGGATGGGCTTCATGCAGATCTGGAACGAAAAAATCTTCAGCTTCAGAAAAATTATTATGAAGAACTGGAACATAATCAGGATCAGATCCGTAAATTCCGTCACGATATGAACAATCATCTTTCAGTTGTGGGAAATCTTCTGGATGAAGGAGATTTCTCTGAAGCAAAAGAATATTTTCGCAGTATCTCGGGCTATATGCAGACTGCCAATCGTAAATTTTGCCGGAACAGCGTTGTGAATGCTGTGATCAATGTAAAGTACCAGATGATGACAGACGCTTTCATTGACGCGTTTCTCAATATCGACATTGATAAAATGATGTTTATCGACGATGTCAGCCTCTGTACGATTTTTGCCAATACTCTGGACAATGCCATTGAAGTCTGCCGGAAAATTGACGATGCCGCAAAAAGAAAGCTGGAGCTCAGATGCCGCTATACAGAAAACGGATATTTCAGCTTTGAGCTTATAAACAGCAAAATCAATGAAATCACAGAGAAAAAGGGGCGATTTATTTCTGATAAAGAGGATCAGAGCGCTCACGGGATCGGGATTTCTTCTGTAAAAGAAATCGTGGATAAATATGATGGCACGCTGGATATTTCCTACGACAGACAGTGGTTCAAGGTTGTGATACTGATTGGATAGAGGGAATGGCTATACTCATACTTCATTAATGGAGCTTTTAAATCAGTGGATGTTCACGATAGTACATCCTGGTGAAGCTCAGGAATTTTTGCATATTGTCACTGATATATTTCCCCTTTTTCCATACCATTCCGATCTTTATGTGGATGGGCGGACTGAGGGGAATTCCTTTTATGCCGGAAGAGGCAAATTTGCCGGTCATGCTGGAATAGAGAAAGCTTCCATATTTACAGGTTTTTACCAACTGCAAAATAGTATAAATCTGGCTGCTGTGCATGACGATGTTCGGGACGTAACCGCCCATTTCGAAGCGTGTTTTCAACAGCTGGTTCTGTACGGAATCGGCATTAAAAAAGATTAAAGATTCTTTAGACATTTCTTTTGTGGTAACAACTTTTTTGTCTGCCAGCCGGTGATTATTACTCACACAAAAAACAACTGGTCGTTGGCCAGGAGAGCCTTATTAAACTTATCGATATTATACTGTTCCATATTTACCAGAGCCAGATCCAGAGTGTCATCCTGCACCAGATTGCAGGCACGGACAGAGCCATACTCCTCCAGAACAACAGCGATTTCCGGATATTGCCGGTGAAATGCGATAAGAAGTTCAGGGAAAAATACAGTACTCAGCATAGGCGGGATTCCGATACGAAGAGGAGGCTTTACTCTGGCCATACTGGAGTAATCTGCCTGCAGTTCGTTGCAGTACTGGAGAATGTAGGTGGCTTTGTTATAAAGTTCTTCGCCTTCTTCAGTAAGGATCAGCTTGTTTCCTTTCCTATAAAAAAGGCTGATACCGAACTCAATTTCCAGGTCACGGATGGCTACGGATATGGTGGGCTGGGTAACATATAATTCCTCGGCTGCCCTGGTAATACTGTGACAGCGGCTGGCTGTGCAAAAGTAACGGAGTTGGTTAAGTGTCATAAGTAAGTACCTCTTTTCAAATAAAAAATACCACATACCTATAAGGATTTCCATATTTATTTCTAAATTTTTTCTTTGTAGTAATATTGCACAAAAGACAGCTGTTAAAATCATGATTATAAATTTTTTTTATGGGGATATGCAATGCATTAATTTGTTTTTTTGTACATACACGGTTTATAATCAACTTATCAAAGGAAATGTGCACGGCCGGTACCTTTCAAGAGAGACTAACACAAATAAGACTGAAAAGTACGACATAAGAGAAAAGAAAAAGAATCACAAAGAAAAG
>ENA-OPYY01000207-OPYY01000207.1-human-gut-metagenome-genome-assembly--contig:-NODE-207-length-24292-cov-1.638899_pt1 | contig 24292 bp, 25 predicted proteins | sample MGYA00242472_ERZ504481 | MGnify/ENA primary metagenome ERZ504481 (study PRJEB26092, sample SAMD00036265) | human gut metagenome | host: Homo sapiens | study: EMG produced TPA metagenomics assembly of...
CAATGGTAGAACACTAGCCTTCCAAGCTAGATACGTGGGTTCGATTCCCATCACCCGCTTTGGAGAAACATGTACAGTTGGTACATGTTTTTTTTGTCAGTGGAAATGTTGTCTTAGCAAAAGGAAAAGGGATTTTCGATAATAATGATAATTTTTATCGGCAATCCCTTTTCTTTTTATATTTGCTTTTTCTGTTGTTGGGTCATGAGACGCTTTAAGAGTATTTTGTCTCAACGTTCCTGCACTTAAAGTGGAAGATCATAAATCCGAGTACGAGCATTCCTCCAATTACGGCGACACCGACTTTGGAGTTGTTGGCAAGCTGGGTTGTGATTCCCATCAACATTGTGCCGAGGAAGGATGCACCTTTACCGAAAATATCATAGATTCCGAAGTATTCGCTCGATTTGTTCTTCGGAATGATCCGGGCAAAATGAGATCTGGAGAGTGCCTGAATTGCCCCTTGGAAGACTGCTACGAGTACAGCAAGGAACCAGAATTCCCATGTTTTATCCAGCTGCAGGGCGAAGGCAGCGATTCCGATATAACCTACGATCGATATAGAGATCAGATCTGTCGTGCGATATTTTTTCGTCAGTTTTCCGAACAGGATCGAAAATGGAAAGGCAACAATCTGAGTAAGGAGCAAAGCCAGAAGCAGGCTGTTGTCGTCAATTCCTACATCTTTTCCGTAAGAGGTTGCCATCTCAATGATCGTATACACTCCATCAATATAGAAGAAAAAGGCGAGAAGGAAATAAAAAGACGGTTTTATTCTCGCGCAATTCTTTGAAGATATTTCCGAAGCGCTGAAAGCTACTCTTGATCGGGGAGCGTACAGGTTCAATATAGTAAATCTGTTTATAATTTTTTAAAAGCGGCAGCGTCACGACCAGCCACCATACAGCATTTAAAAGGAATGCAATTGCAGTTGCCGCAGCAGTCGACAGTCCGATCGGCTCTGCGAACAGCACAAGGATAAGGCTTGCGATAAATGGAACACAGCTTCCGAGATAGCCCCATGCATAGCCGAGAGAGGAGAGGTTATCCATCCGGTCATCAGTAGTGACATCTGATAACATCGCATCGTAAAAAATGAGACTGGAAGCAAATCCAACTTTGGCAACTACGAAAACAGCCAGAAAGAAGATCCAGGAGGACGGCAAAGCAAGAGCAGCACAGCCAATGACACCGACCATCATGGAGAAGGTAAAAAGTGGTTTCTTGTAGCCTTTTGTATCTGCGATCGTGCCGAGTACAGGACCTATGACTGCAACGATCAGTGTCGAAAGAGACACAGCGTATCCGTAGTAGGCGGTGGAGTCCGAAAGGGAAATTCCGTTGGCAGATGCAATGTTTTTGAAATAGATTGGGATGATCGTTGATACCAGAAGGACAAATGCAGAATTTCCGATATCATAGAGGATCCAGTATTTTTCCAGTTTTGTCAGTTGATTCTTGTCCATAGGGGACTCTCCTTTGTTAAATCGTTATTCAAAATTTCTGTCAAACCGCTCTTCCAGCGGCTCTCCGGTAGAAAGTGCATTGTAAAAGCTTTCGGTCAGGCGGACACCTACCGGAATTGCCTCGATATACAGGTGGCTGAGTCTGCGGCAGATCGGTGCGCAATCCGGATTGCGATGAAAGTTCATCACAAGACCATGAAGTTCTTCATAACTTCCACTGAGCCGAAAGGCAGCATTGATCACTGCGCGGCGCACTTTGCAAGGGCTGATCAGGAAGTTGTTATAAAAGCGGAATGATTTTAATGCTTCGAACATTTCTTTCTCAGAAATTGCAGGGAAAAACTGTGCAATGCAGTTAGAAATTTCTTTGCTTACCTGGATGTGAGAAAGTGTCTTTGTTGTGATAGGATCTTTCTGACAGTGGAGAAGAATACTCCGGTCAAACTCAGTCTCAATTTCCGTATGAGAGATTCCGGTTTCTGTCATCTCTCCGATATATCCGTGGCATTCGCTGTCGAGAGAGTAGTGGCAGATAAATCCGAGAATATAAGCAATGGATGCCTCTCTGTCATTACTCCGGTTGATGACACGTCTTGCCTGTCGGAAGAAAGGAGCAGCAATTTCTGCGTGCATCAAGTGTCCGGCTTTGCTGACTGGATTGCTCTTTAGCGGTCTGTAAAAGAATAAAATGTCAGGACCGTGGAGTCCTATGTCAAAAAGTGCACGGTGTTCTGTGATGATACGCCGAATATCCGGATTTTCTATATTTGCAAGGACTTTTTTTCCAAATGTGTAGTGTGCATAAGCTGCAGGCATGGCAATTCCTCCTTTGAAATTACAATGATAAAGTGTAAGTATTGTATGTTAAGTTTGTCGTATGTATTGTGTTAAAAACTTGTAAAACAGCTGCTTGTTATTTTGTCAGCACTTCGATTCCAGTCTCTGTGACGAGCACCATATATTCAATCTGTGCGGAAAGTCCATCGTCAATCGTGTAGACCGTCCAGTCATTATCCTCATCGACGAAGAAATCAGGGCTTCCTTCATTGAGCATCGGTTCGATTGTAAACATCATACCCGGAACAAGGACCATCTCAGATCCCTTTGGGGTTACATAGGAAACAAAGGGTTCTTCGTGGAACTCCAGTCCGATTCCATGTCCGCCGATATCTTCTACAACAGAATACCCGTTTTTCTGTGCGTGCGTGTAGATTGCATCGGCAATATCTCCGAGGTGTCCCCAAGGTTTTGCCGCTTTTAAGCCAAGTTCTACACATTCTTCAGTTACGCGTACGATCCGTTCGGCACGTTCGCTGACGGTTCCGATTTTAAACATTCTGGACGCGTCTGAAAAGTAACCGTCAAGGATTGTAGAGACGTCGACATTGATGATATCTCCTTCCTGAAGGATGATATTTTTATCCGGGATTCCGTGACAGATCTCATTGTTCAGAGAAGTGCATACACTTTTCGGGAATCCTTCATAGCCAAGCGGAGCCGGAATGCCACCGTGGGAAACGGTGAAATCGTGTACGAGTACATCGATGTCCTCTGTGCTCATGCCTGCGTGGATGTGTTTGGCAACGTGGTCAAGCACAGCGGTGTTTAATTCGGCACTTTTTTTGATTGCTTCAATCTGAGCGGGTGTCTTTAACAGTTCTCTTCCCGGGACAATGTGTCCTGCTTCCCTCAGTTGCTCCATTTTTTCTTCCATCGCCATATGGCAGCGTTTATACTTTTTGCCACTGCCGCACCAGCATAATTCATTTCTTTCCATGATGTAAGACTCCTTTTTATAAAATAATGTACATTGTCAGGCAAAGAAAAAAGGGGAAAATACAGTCTTTTCCTTTCTGCCTTGCAATGGTTTAAAATAGTAACAGATGATTTGTACTTCATATAGTATACCGCATTTTTTTGTTGTTAGCACCTGAAAAATAAGATATACTATATTTGTTGAGAAATAGTGACTGTGAATCGGAAGGGATGGGAAATATTTCCATAGAAAGGAAGGGCTTGTATGTTAAGAATAGGAATGTTGACAAGCGGTGGCGATTGCCAGGCACTGAACGCGGCGATGCGTGGTGTGGTAAAGGGTATTTGTTCAAAGATCAAGGACGTGGAGATTTATGGCTTCAAAGAAGGCTATAAAGGATTGATCTATGCTAATTTTGAGATGTTGACTCCGAAAGATTTTTCGGGGATCCTCACGATGGGTGGAACGATCCTTGGGACATCGAGACAGCCATTTAAACTCATGCGGGTTCCGGATGAGAAGGGACTGGATAAAGTGGAAGCGATGAAGCACACTTACCATAAGCTGAACTTAAATTGCCTTGTGATCCTTGGAGGAAACGGGACGCATAAGACGGCGAATCTTCTGAGGGAGGAAGGGCTGAATATCATTACACTTCCAAAGACGATCGATAATGATCTGTGGGGAACGGATATGACATTCGGATTCCAGAGTGCGGTAGACATTGCGACAAATACCATCGACTGTATTCATACAACTGCTACATCCCACAGCAGAATCTTCATTGTCGAGGTGATGGGTCACAAAGTTGGCTGGGTGACGCTTCATGCAGGAATTGCAGGAGGAGCGGATATTATCCTGATTCCGGAGATCCCATATGATATCGAGGTTGTGGCAGAAGCAATCCGGAGAAGGACAGAGGCAGGAAAGCATTTTACAATCCTTGCGGTAGCAGAAGGTGCCATCTCCAAAAAGGATGCAAAGCTTTCTAAGAAGGAATACAAAGAGAAATTAAGAAATCGTAAGTATCCGTCCATCGCTTACGCGGTGGCAGAGGAATTAAAAGAACGTACGGGTCAGGAAATCCGGATTACAGTGCCGGGACATACGCAGAGGGGAGGCTCTCCTTGCCCATATGACAGAGTGCTTGCGACAAGACTCGGAGCAGCGGCAGCGGAATTGATCATGACAGAACAGTATGGTTATATGGTCGGAATCCGCAACGGGGAGACGACAAAAGTGCCGCTGAAGGAAGTGGCAGGAAAGCTGAAGACGGTGCAGCCGGATTCCGGCATTGTCCAGGAGGCGAAGATTACAGGAATCAGTTTCGGTGATAAATAGCAGAGGTTACAGGAAATACAAAAGGGAACTGTAGATTGTTTTCCGGAATATAGAAGAATGAAACACCAGCAGGAAGATAAGGAGAGAAAAATATGTCATATACAGCATTGTACAGAAAGTTTCGCCCGGGTGGATTTGAGGATGTAAAGGGGCAGGATCATATCGTACAGACATTGAAGAATCAGATAAAGGCAGAGCGGATCGGACATGCTTATCTTTTCTGTGGGACAAGAGGAACCGGAAAGACGAGTGTGGCGAAGATTTTTGCGAAGGCCGTAAACTGTGAGCATCCAGTAGACGGAAGCCCGTGCGGGCAATGCGCGATGTGTCAGAAGATTGCGGAAGGGACATCGATGAATGTGATCGAGATCGATGCGGCATCGAACAATGGTGTCGACAATATCCGTGAGATTCGTGAGGAAGTCGCATATCGTCCAACGGAAGGAAAGTATAAGGTATATATCATCGATGAGGTGCATATGCTTTCCATCGGTGCGTTCAATGCACTGCTAAAGACACTGGAGGAGCCGCCGGAGTATGTAATCTTTATTTTGGCTACAACAGAAGTACACAAGATACCTATTACGATTTTGTCTAGATGTCAACGGTATGACTTTAAGCGGATCACGATCGATACGATCGCGGCGAGAATGAGTCAGCTGATGGAGACAGAGCATGTGGAAGTAGAAGAGAAAGCAATCCGCTATATTGCGAAGGCAGCGGACGGTTCTATGCGTGATGCGCTAAGTCTCCTCGACCAGTGTATCGCATTCTATCTCGGACAGAAATTGAAGTATGATGATGTGCTGGAAGTACTTGGCGCAGTGGACACAGATATTTTCAGCAGGATGCTTAGACAGGTCATGGCGCGGGATGTGGCAGGGGTTCTTCAGACGGTGGAGGAACTGGTCATGCAGGGAAGAGAACTGACACAGCTCGTGGCAGATTTTACATGGTATTTAAGGAACTTGCTTCTTGTGAAAAGTTCTGATAATATGGAAGATGTTCTGGATGTTTCCACAGAGAACTTAATTCAGTTGAAGGAAGAGGCAAAGATGATTGAAAGTGATATGCTGTTTCGGTATATCCGTATTTTCTCAGATTTGTCTAATCAGATCAAATACGCCACACAGAAGAGAGTGCTTCTGGAGGTGACATTGATCAAGCTCTGTACACCGGCAATGGAGACGACGCAGGATAGCCTGCTCGATCGGATCCGTGCAGTGGAAGAGAAGGTGGAGAAAGTAGATTTTTCGACGCAGGGAGAGCAGAGAGTTGTCTACGTGCAGGAGGAGAAGCAGGTGGGGCCTGTTGAGCGCCCAAAGCTTGAGAAAGCGATTCCGGATGACGTGCGGGAAGTGGTGAAGAACTTCCGGGGAATTGCCAATGAGGCATCGCCGATGCTGCGCAATTATCTGAAGTATGCGAAGTTAAGTCTCGGAGGAGATGACCGGCTGTTAGTTGTACTGCCGGATGAGATTTCTGCAAATGTTGTGGGGACAGAAGAACATAAGAAGGAGCTGGAAGCTCTGATTGAAAATAGAATCGGCAAGACAGTGACGCTCGATGTCCGTCAGGTAGACGATGGAAGAAGGTTCGAGGATAGTTTTGTGGATATAGAAGATGTGATTCATATGGAAATTACGGTCGAAGATTAAGGAGGATATGATTATGGCAAAACGTGGAGGATTTCCGGGCGGAGGAATGCCGGGAAACATGGCGAATTTAATGAAGCAGGCGCAGAAGATGCAGCGCCAGATGGAAGAACAGGCAAAGGAAATGGAGTCGAAAGAATTTACAGCAACAGCAGGAGGAGGCGCTGTAGAAGTGACTGTTTCCGGTACAAGAGAAGTCCTGAAAGTGAAATTACAGGAAGAAGTGGTAGATCCTGATGATATCGAGATGTTAGAGGATCTGATCGTTGCTGCAACAAATGAGGCGCTCCGTAAAGTGGAGGCAGAATCAGCATCAGCAATGTCAAAATTGACAGGCGGTCTTGGCGGAGGAATGCCGGGACTTCCATTTTAGTGTAAGAAGGAGCGGAGGATATGGACTATTACAGCAGTCAGATCAGTAAATTGATCGAAGAGCTGTCAAGACTTCCGGGAATTGGTGCAAAGTCAGCCGGGAGGCTGGCTTTTCATATTATTAATATGCCGAAGGATCAGGTGGAGCGGCTGGCATCTACGTTGGTGGAGGCGAGAAATAATGTAAGGTACTGCGCGCAGTGCTGTACATTGACAGACAAGGAACTTTGCCCGATCTGCGGAAGTAATAAGCGAGATCAGAGGACAATCATGGTCGTGGAGACGACCAGAGATCTGGCGGCTTATGAGAAGACAGGAAAATATAACGGAGTCTATCATGTTCTTCACGGTGCGATTTCTCCGATGCTTGGGATCGGACCGGGAGATATTAAATTAAAGGAACTGATGGAACGGCTTCAGGGGGATGTCGATGAGGTGATCATCGCCACGAATTCCAGCTTGGAAGGAGAGACAACAGCGATGTACCTCAGTAAACTGATCAAGCCGACCGGAATTAAAGTCAGCCGTATCGCAAGTGGGGTACCGGTAGGAGGAGATCTGGAGTACATCGATGAAGTGACACTTCTGCGTGCATTGGAAGGAAGAACACAGCTGTAAACGTGAAGATGCATTTGTATGAGATACTGCAGGAGGAAACAGAATCAAATATGCAAGGAGGAAACGGGTATGAAATTTTTTATTGACACAGCAAAAGTGGAAGAAATCAAGAAAGCAAATGACATGGGTGTCATCTGCGGAGTAACTACAAACCCATCTTTAATTGCAAAGGCAGGGCGTGCTTTTGAAGATGTGATCGCGGAGATTGCATCGATTGTAGACGGACCGATCAGCGGGGAAGTAAAGGCCACGACCACAGATGCAGAAGGAATGATCGAGGAAGGCAGAAAGATTGCGGAGATCCATCCGAATATGGTTGTGAAGATTCCGATGACGGCGGAAGGGTTAAAGGCATGTAAGGTACTTTCGTCCGAAGGGATCAAAGTCAATGTCACATTGATCTTCACTGCGAATCAGGCGCTGCTGGCGGCGAGAGCCGGTGCAGCTTATGTATCTCCGTTCCTCGGAAGACTGGACGATATCTCTGTGCGAGGCGTGGATCTGATTACAGAAGTGGCAGAGATCTTTGCCGTTTCTGGTATTGACACCGAGATTATCGCGGCGAGTGTCCGCAATCCAATCCATGTTACGGATTGTGCGCTGGCAGGAGCTGATATTGCGACAGTGCCATATGCAGTGATCGAAAAAATGATACACCATCCTCTGACAGACCAGGGAATCGAAAAATTCCAGGCAGATTACCGGGCTGTGTTCGGGGAATAAACGGCTTGCATAAAGAGAAAGCAGCAGATATAATTGAGTAGGAAAACAAAATGTGGAGGCAGTCTAATGAATAAATTAGAATTAATGAAAATGGCGAATGAAATCCGCAAGGGCGCTGTGACGGCGGTTTATCATGCGAAATCAGGACATCCGGGAGGATCATTATCCGCAGCAGATATCTATACATATCTTTTCTTTGAAGAGATGAATGTTGATCCGGCAGATCCGAAAAAAGCAGACAGAGACCGTTTTGTCTTATCGAAAGGTCACACAGCACCGGGATATTATGCGACACTTGCAAACAGAGGATTCTTCCCGGTAGAAGATCTGACAACACTTCGTCACGTGGGATCTTATCTCCAGGGACATCCGGACATGAAGCACATTCCTGGTGTAGATATGTCAAGCGGATCTCTCGGACAGGGAATCTCAGCAGCAGTTGGAATGGCGATCGGAGCAAAGCTTTCCGGAGATGATTATCGTGTATACACACTTCTTGGAGACGGAGAGATCCAGGAAGGGCAGGTGTGGGAAGCAGCCATGCTTGCAGGACATAGAAAATTAGATAATTTAGTTGTGATCGTAGACAACAATGGACTTCAGATCGATGGAAATATTGCAGATGTCAATTCTCCATACCCGATCGACAAGAAGTTTGATGCATTTAACTTCCATGTGATCAATATTGACGGACATAACTTTGACGAGATCGCAGCGGCATTTAAAGAAGCAAAAGAAGTAAAAGGAAAACCGACAGCGATCATCGCGAAGACGATCAAAGGAAAAGATGTTTCTTTCATGGAAAATGAAGCTTCTTGGCATGGAGCAGCTCCAAATGAAGAACAGTATGCAGTGGCAATGGCAGATTTAGAGAAGGTAGGTGAAGCATTATGTCAGATGTAAAGAGAATTGCGACAAGAGAGAGCTATGGAAAGGCATTGGTAGAATTAGGAAAGCTTCACGAAAATCTGGTTGTGCTGGATGCAGACCTTGCAGGTGCTACAAAGACAGCGATGTTTCAGAAGGAATTTCCGGAGCGTCATATTGACTGTGGAATCGCAGAAGGAAATATGATCGGGGTTGCAGCAGGACTTGCTACGACAGGAAAGGTTCCGTTTGCAAGCTCGTTTGCGATGTTTGCAGCAGGACGTGCATTTGAACAGGTGAGAAACTCTGTCGGATACCCGAAGTTAAATGTGAAGATTGGGGCAACGCATGCCGGAATCTCTGTAGGAGAAGATGGAGCGACACATCAGTGTAACGAAGATATTGCGTTGATGAGAACGATTCCGGGAATGGTTGTGATCAACCCTTCAGATGATGTAGAGGCAAAAGCGGCAGTGAAAGCAGCGTATGAACATGAGGGACCGGTATATCTTCGCTTTGGAAGACTTGCAGTTCCGGTGATCAACGATAATCCAGAATACAAGTTTGAACTTGGAAAAGGAATTGTATTGCGTGAAGGAACAGATGTGACAATCATCGCAACCGGGTTGGAAGTATCTGAATCGTTGGAAGCTGCAAAGAAATTAGAAGCAGACGGAATCAGTGCAAAAGTAATCAATATCCATACGATCAAACCGCTGGATGAGAAATTAGTGATCGAATCTGCAAAAGAAACAGGGAAGGTTGTTACAGTAGAAGAACATTCTGTGATTGGCGGACTTGGAAGTGCTGTATGTGACGTGCTGTCAGAAAATTATCCGGTGAAAGTGCTGAAGATCGGAGTGAATGATGTGTTTGGAGAATCCGGACCGGCATTAGAACTGATCAAGAAATATGAACTGGATGCGGACAGCATTTACAAAAAAGTAAAAGCATTTGTATCATAAGAGCAGAGACTATGATCAGAAAGAGTAAGAGATATAAAAGTTGGAAGCGTAAAGTCCTCCATGTGCGTAAGGAGTGGCAGGATGAGTTTTGTGAGAGCATCCGTGACATCGCGACACATCCGGTGGTACTTCGCATGAAATTGTATCCCCATCACGGTAACAGCAATTGCTACGAACATTGTCTGCATGTTGCGTATTATAATTATCAGTGGTGTAAGTTTCTTGGTTTGGATGCAAGATCTGCAGCGAGAGGCGCAATGCTTCATGACTTGTTTTTGTATGACTGGCACACACACAGAAAAAAGACGGGTGATCGGTTTCACGGATTGACACACCCGAGAACAGCATTGAAAAATGCAAGTAAGTTTTTTGATCTCAATGAAATTGAGAAGGATATTATTTATCGGCATATGTGGCCTGTGACATTTTTCAGAGTGCCACGGACAGCGGAAGGTTTCATTACCACTTTGACAGATAAATATTGTGGAGCGTGTGAGACGAGTCAGAGAAAGCCTAAGCAACGAAAACAGGTAATGCTCGGATCATATCAATAAAAGTAGAGCAGAAAAAGAACGCGGAAGGGAAAGTACAATGTTTGTACGATTCCTTCCGCTTTTTGTCGAAATATTCCAGCGACCTCTCGACAACAAGTGATAAATTCAGTCGGCTTTGTGTGCTATGCTAAAGAAAATACGCAGAGAGGTGAGTAAAGATGGAAAGAGAGATTCCTAGAAATGTAAGACAGATTGGGAACATATCCGGCGGTCCTAAAATCTATGTAGAAGATTATGTAGATACATTTTTCGGGCAAATTTCGGATCAGACAGAGGAAATTCGGGGAGCATTTTTAATAGGAGAGATGGAAGACAAGGAACATCCGGATTACATATACATCACAGGAGCGATCCAGATGTATGAACTGAAACGGGACGGAAATACATTTCAGATTACGGAAGAAACATGGAAAAATGCATACGAAGACTGCAAGCGTTATTTTGGAAATGCAACGATTGTAGGATGGTTTGTAAGTGCCCCGGGAATTCTGGCTGAGATCAATGACGAGGTGATACGGACACACGAGAATGCTTTTCCAAATACGTATTCTATATTTGTTATGCGGGATTTGCGGGAGAAAGAAGATTATTTTTATGTGAATAAATTCAATGATCTGATGAAGGTGAGTGGATATTATATTTACTATGAGAAAATCCTGCGATGCAGAATTATATGATTGCATCGCGCAGAAAAAATGGACTTACGATCAGTGAGTCGGTGGAGGACAGGGCTGCAAAAAGTTTTCGCAACCTGATTCGTACGAAGGGGGAGTTAGAAGATCAAAAACAGTCAATTCATTTTATGCGTATCGCCAGTTCGTTTTGATCTTAGTCATGCTGGTGATGGGGATAACGATGATGAATAATTATGACAAGATTCAGTCGGTACAAAAATCGCTGGAAGCACTCACAGAATCTGCACAATCGGAACAGGAAGCAAAAAGAGTCAGCGTAGATCGGACGCCTTCCGTTGGATTAAAAAAGGAGCTGGAAGAGAATGCAATAGAGAAAAAAGAAATCAACAAAGAAGAAGCTGTGGCAAAAAGTGGAGAAAAGATCACAGAAGAAAAAACAAAACAGGAAGCATCTGACTGGAAAGAAGGAGCTGCGGAGGAACTTGAGGAGGGAAGCCAGGGAGATATTTATGTTGTGCGGAAAGGGGACACGCTTTTGTCTATCAGCAGAAAAGTTTACGGTACGGATGAAAATATTGCCTCTATCTGTAAGATCAATGGTTTGAAAGAAAATGACTTTATCTATGTAGGACAAAAACTGCTTCTTCCGTAACCAGAAAAAGAAAATTAAAAACACACCAGAAAGAAAAAGTGTGATATAATGTACGCGAATATAAGTAAAACAGCGGGATAACGATTAGATCCCGAAAAAACAAAGGGGAAAACTATGACTGATAAAATCAATAAAGAATTACATTTGTCAGAGTCGATGCAAAATCTGAAAGAAAAGATCAGAAAGCATAAATTAATGAGGTGGAAAAGAATTATTACGGCAGCATTTCTGGGATTTATGATCATTTTTGGATCTTATCTGCTTTTGGAGTACCGCACATATGAAAATACACGAGTGATTCGTACATACAAAGGAGATAGTTCGGCAGATGGAAGCTATAAGATGTTCGGGGATTCCGTTTTAAAATATACGAAAGACGGAATGACACTGATTGATCAAAAAGGAAAAGAAATATGGAATCACTCTTATCAGATCAAGAATCCGATCATTGAGATCAATCATGAGGTTGCAGCAATCGGAGACAGTGGTGGAAACAGTATCATTGTAATCGACCATGAAGGAATCAAAGGAGAGATTGAGACGACGCAGCCAATCGAAAAGTTGTCTATTTCCACGAATGGAATTGTGGCAGCAGTGTTAAAAGATGAAGTTTCTCCGAAGGTGATGTGTTATGATTCGACGGGAAATATTCTCGTAGAAAATAAAGTATCAGCAGCAAAAGACGGTTATCCAGTGGAAATCGCACTTTCCAATGATGGGACAACCTTGATCGTGTCTTATTTACATGTACAAAGCGGAGCGCTTGCTTCCAACGTGGTGTATTACAACTTTGGGGATGCAGGAAGAGAAGAGAAAAATAATCAGGTTGCCGGAGAAAGCTATACGGGTCAGATTGTTCCAAGTGCTTTTTTTATGGATGATGAGACGTCTGTGCTGGTCGGGGAGTCTGGGTTTTATATTTATGAGGGAACAGACAAGCCTAAATTGAAAAAAGAAGTAAAATTTGATACAGAGATTAAGAGTGTATATCATACAGAGAAGTATATCGGTTTTGTTTTAAAGGCAAGGGACAAAAAGGGATATGAAATCTGTCTTTATAATCAAAAAGGACAGCGGACGATGTCCAAAAAGTTTCAAGGGGATTATGCACATGTAAAGATGGTCGGAGAAACGGTGATGATGTATGACGGTGTAAATTGCTGTATTTACACTGCGAATGGTGTGAAGCGGTTTGCCGGACAATTTCAAGATAAGATTCTCGATATAGTTCCGGTGGGGGGAATCAACACTTATACGGTCATGAATATCAACGGAATCCAGAAAGTTCGTCTGGTAAAATAGAAGGGGAAAAGAGAAATGGATCAGACAAACTGGATGGCAGTCATTGTTATGGCAATTTTTGTGATCAGTATCTGCAATGGCTATCGAAAAGGGTTTTTCAGGCTTTGTGTTTCTTTTGTTGCGACAATTTTTACGGTGATACTGGTGAGTATCCTTACGCCACATGTCGGGGAAGCAATCATGAAGTGGACGTCTGTGGATGAGGTGATCGAGAAAAATTGCATGGAGATTTTTGCACCGGCGGAGATTGCAGAAAAGGAAGATGTTTCCCTTCAAGAGCAGATTCAGACAATCGAACAGGCAGAACTTCCAGAATTTTTCAAGCAGATCCTTTTGGAAAACAATAACCGGGAAATTTATGGGATACTCGGAGCGGAACGATTTGCAGATTATATCAGCAGTTATATTACGAGGACTGTAATCAATGTAATCGCTTTTTTGACGACATTTGTTTTCCTTACAATCGTAGTGAGGATGACTTTGTTTACATTGGATGTGATCACAAAGATTCCGATCCTGCATGGATTGAACCGATGGGCAGGAGCGGCACTTGGTTTTTTTCTAGGAGTCATTTTTGTGTGGATGTTCTTTTTGGTGCTTACTTTGTTTGGAGGTACTCCGTTGGGAGCGGAGTGTTTCCGACAGATACAGTCAAGTAGATTCCTGTCAGAATTATACAGAGCGAATGTGATTTTAAGAGAAATGCTGCTTTAAGCAAGAAGGACTTCGATAACAGAAATAGAAAACATATTTAAAAAGAGGAAGAGATGAGATGGGATATAGTCATGAGATTATTTTGCCAAATGAGGATTTGAGTTTTAAAATGTTTCTATTTGAAGGGAAGAATGGAAACTATGTCAGAGGAAAACATTGGCATCGCTCAATAGAGATTTTTGCAATTTTTGAAGGTAGTTTACGCTTCTTTTTGAATGAAGAAGAGTATAAAATGAATGCGGGGGAATTCCTTTTAGTAAACTCCAACGAAGTACATTCGATTTTTTCTCCAAAGCCGAATGTAACAGTTGTGATTCAGATTCCACTTGTCGTTTTTAAAAAATACTATACAAATGAACAATTTATTTCTTTTTCGCATGAGCCGCGCGTCCGCAATCAGGAATTAATGAAGCTGATGCATAAAATGTATGATACCTATGTGAAAAAAGAATGCGGATATGAATTTCGAGTACAAAGCTATTTTTATGAATTGCTTTACACACTTGTTACAGAATATAGAAATACGGATATTACTCCTGAGGCGGTTAAAAGTTATCAGAAATTAAGTCGGCTTACGGAAATTACAGATTATATCAAAAAGAATTATCAAAAAGAATTGTCGCTGGAGAGTCTGGCAGAAATCTTCGGATATTCTCCAACGTATTTGTCGAAGATGTTTCAAAAGTATGCAAAGATTAATTATAGGGATTATGTACAAAATGTGAGATTGGAGCGTGCCAGTAAGGAGTTAATGGAGACGGATCACATGATTAGCGATATTGCATTGAATCATGGGTTTGCCAATAGCAAAGCCTTTGCAAATGCATTTCGTAAAAAGTATGGAAGATTACCAAGTGATTTTAGAAAAGAGAAAAACTAAAAGAAGTGTATGCAGAGACAGCTGCTTCCGAATGAAATCGGAAAGAAGTGTTTCACATACACTTTTTATGTTGCAAGTCATAAAGAGGTTATTGTGGAAAAATGACAAGAAAGTGACATTAAAAAGGCAATATATTGGTTGAATAGAATAAAAAAACTTGTTAAAATATAGAAAAATTTCCAAAAGAGGGGGGAGAAGCTTAAAAAATGAAAAAGGTAACGGATGAATCTTTTAAAAAATACGGGAAAGTGATAAGTTAATTTAGATTTCTCGGATCTGTTAGAAAAAATGAATGCTACACAAGTTCCGGAGGATGTTATTTATGTACCATCAATGGAATGCTTGGAAAAATCGGATGTAGCACAGAAATTGAAAAATAGTATATACGGCGGCTTAGATATTCAGATAGGATATTGCAACGGACATAATAAGTCATTGAATGCACTGGAATATCATCGTTGCTCAGAAGTGGATGTGGCGGTGGATAATCTGATTCTGTTGCTTGGCTGTCAGCAGGATATAGAGGACGACTTTACATATGACACGGAACGGGTAGAAGCTTTTTATGTACCGGCAGGAACTGCGGTAGAATTATATGCAACGACGCTTCACTATGCACCGTGTAACGTGGAAGATCAGGGATTTCGTTGTGTGATCGTACTTCCAAAGGATACGAACACAGAGCTTACTTTTGAAACATCCGGTGAGGGTGAAGAAAAATTGATGGTCGCAAAAAACAAATGGTTAATCGCTCACGAAGATGCAAAGATTGAAGGAGCTTTTAATGGACTCAAAGGTCTGAATATTACGTTGGAGTAAATCAGGAGGAGAAAAAATGAATAATATGCCAAAACTTAAGATTGGTGTGGTAGCAGTAAGCCGGGATTGTTTTCCGGAAAGTTTATCTGTTACAAGACGAGAAGCACTTATCAAAGCTTATGTTGAAAAATATGGAGAAGCAGAAATCTATGAATGCCCGATTTGCATCGTGGAAAGTGAAGTTCACATGGTTCAGGCTTTAGAGGATGTCAAGAAAGCAGGATGTAATGCATTGGTTGTATACCTTGGAAACTTTGGACCGGAAATTTCTGAAACTTTACTTGCAAAGCATTTTGACGGACCAAAAATGTTTGTTGCAGCTGCAGAAGAAAGAGGAGACAATTTGATTCAGGGACGTGGTGATGCATATTGTGGAATGTTGAATGCAAGCTACAATCTGAAACTTCGCAATGTCAAAGTATATATTCCAGAATATCCGGTCGGAACCGCAGAAGAATGTGCAGATATGATCCATGAATTTGCTCCGATCGCAAAAGCGATTATTGGACTGCATAGTTTAAAGATTATCAGCTTTGGTCCGCGTCCGTTAAACTTTTTAGCTTGTAATGCCCCGATTCAGCAACTTTACAATTTAGGGGTTGAGATTGAAGAAAACTCTGAGCTGGATCTCTTCGAAGCATTTAATCAACATGCAGATGACGAGAGAATTCCGGAAATTGTAAAAGAAATGGAAGAGGAACTTGGTGCAGGAAATAAAAAACCAGAGATTCTTAGAAAATTAGCACAGTATGAGCTGACGTTAAAAGATTGGGTAGAGGAGCATAAAGGGTACAGAGAATATGTTGCCATTGCAGGAAAATGCTGGCCTGCATTCCAGACTCAGTTCGGATTTGTGCCGTGCTATGTGAACAGCCGTCTTACAGCGCAGGGAATTCCGGTATCTTGTGAGGTAGATATTTACGGAGCTTTGAGTGAGTTTATCGGTACAGTAGTAAGTAATGACATCGTAACCTTACTGGATATCAATAACAATGTTCCGGCAGATCTCTATCGGGAGGATATTGAAGGAAAATTTGATTATACACATAAAGACACATTTATGGGATTCCACTGCGGAAACACTGCAAGCAAAAAACTTTCTTTCTGCGAGATGAAATATCAGCTGATCATGGCAAGATCGCTTCCGGAAGAAGTGACACAGGGAACTTTAGAAGGAGATATTGTTCCGGGCGATATCACATTCTTCAGACTCCAAAGTACAGCAGATTGTAAGCTGCGTGCATACATTGCACAGGGAGAAGTTCTTCCGGTTGCTACAAGATCATTCGGTTCGATCGGTATTTTTGCGATTCCGGAGATGGGAAGATTCTATCGCCATGTGTTGATTGAGAAAAACTTCCCGCATCACGGAGCAGTTGCGTTTGGAAAACATGGAAAGTATTATTTGAAGTATTCAAATATATTGGAGTTCCAGTAGAAGAGATCGGATACAATCAGCCAAAAGGTATGAGATATCCTACTGAAAATCCATGGGGATAAATAAGTGAATCGATAAGTTGCCTATACTTTTTGCGTATGGGCAACTTTTTTATGTTCGTAGGAGATTGCTTTGGAATCTTATACGATAAAACATGCTTGCGAGAGAGGTTTTGTTCTTTGGATATTCCAAGAAATATATGTGCGAATATGATATTTTATTGACAATCTCGTTGATGTGCATAAAAAAGTAGATATACAAATGTGTTTTATATGCAAAATGACAAGAAAGTGACATTGAGAGGTTGAAAGTCTGCTAGTGATGCACAAAAAAGATTGCTATAATTTAAAATATAAGAAACAGGAAATCCACAAAAGGAGGAAACAAAAATGAAAAAGAGACTTGCGAGAGTTCTTGCTGCAACCTTAGCAGCATCGACAGTACTTACAGGTTGCGGGGGTGGAAGTGAGAAAAAATCTGCGAATGGGAAAGCACCTGAGAAACAGAAAATCACTGAGGATGTAACAAAGACAGAAGGAGAAATCAACGTTTGGACAAACTTAAGCCAGGACGAGATGAATTTCTATGTGGAGGAGTTCAATAAAATTGTACCGGGCGTTAAGGTAAATGTAACAGTTATGCCGTCCAAAGAATACCGGACAAAACTTCAAAATGCGTTCCGTACAGGAACAAATGCACCGGATGTAGCAACTTTTGAAATTTCAGACTTTGGTGTTTATAAAGATTCCGATATGCTTGAGAACTTAAGCCAGGAACAGTACGGAGCAGATGCGATTTCGAAAGACATGATCCCATATGTAGATGAGTTGTCAAGAGATGGGGAAGGAAATGTAAAAGGTCTTTCATGGCAGTCAACACCGGGCGGATTCTGGTACAAAAAAGCATTAGCAAAAGAATATCTTGGAACCGATGATCCACAGGAATTATATGAGATGTTATCAAGCTGGGACAAAATTGTTGAAACGGGTAAACAGGTTTATGAAAAATCAGGTGGAAAAATTGCTTTATTAGATGACGTGGAATCTGTATTACAGCTCTATGCATCTTACAAAGGACAGGCATGGGTAGATGAAAACAACCACATCATTGATGATGAGTATATGCTTGAGATGTACGAAATGATGGATACTGTTGTAAAAAATAAAGTAGATGCAGAAGCTGATATGTGGTCAGCAGGCTGGACATCCGGAATGTATTCAAAAGATATGTTTATTTTAACATGTCTTCCAACTTGGGGATTAAACTTCTGTATTAAACCAGGTATTCCGGCAGACGAAATGGACAAAGCTGCTAATACATGGGGATATATGCAGGCTCCAATTCCTTACCAGAATGGTGGAACATGGTATGGAATGTATTCGAAATCAGAAAATAAAGATGCTGCATGGGCTTGGATTAAAACTATGACATCCAACGAAGATTACCTTGTAAACGGTCTTGCAAACACATGGGGAGATTTCCCAGGATATATCCCGGCAATTGAAAGATGTATTGAAGAGGGACATACAGATATCGTTACAGGAGATCAGCAGTATTTTGCAGATTTCTATGAAACAGCAAAAAATGTAAAAGGAGATCCGATGACAAAATATGACCGTCAGGCATGGGCAAGTGCAACTGCACAGATGGATCTGATAGCTACAGGACAGACAACACCGGAAGAAGCAGTAGAAGGCTTTAAAGAAGAAATGAAAAATATTTATCCGGAAATCGAAATCGATTAATTTTTAGCAACATAGCTGCTTCGTGGAGGTATTCGGGAAGAGTACAACGCGAAGCAGCTTTTTAGTCGGAGGAGGAATTACAAAAAAGTGTCCGCAAAAACAAAGAAAAAACGAAACAAAAATAGATAAAAAATAATGCAGGATATTTCTTTATTGCCCCATATATTATTGTGTTCCTGGGGTTTACGCTGTATCCGATTCTTTATACGTTTAAATTAAGCTTTATGACATGGGATGGATTTGGAGAACAACAATTTGTTGGATTAGCCAATTATGCCAGATTGTTACATGATCCGATGTTTATCAAGTCGATCGGGAATACAATATTCATTGCGCTGCTTTCGATGATACCACAGATGGTATTCGGATTAGTGCTTGCATTTTTATTGAATCAGAGAAGATTAAAAGGATCTAATTTCTTTAAAACGGTTTTCTATTTTCCGAATCTTGTCACAGCAGTTTCGCTCGGTGTTTTATTCAGCTTACTCTTTGACTGGAAAGTCGGAAGCGTGAACCAGTTACTTACCTCTTTGCATATTATTTCGGAACCGATCAACTGGAAAGGAAGTCCGATCTTATCACAGTTGATTGTTGCATTTGTTCTGTTTTGGCAGTATTTTGGATATTATACGATTATCTTCACAGCAGGAATTCGTGGTATTTCTTATGAACTGTTTGAGGCAGCAGAGGTGGATGGGGCAACAAAGGTTCAAACCTTCTTTAAAATTGTTCTTCCGCTTATGCGACCGATCATGACCTTCGCATTTGTAACTTCCATCATAGGTGGTCTGCAAATATTTGACCTTCCATATACATTCGGCGGTCAAATGGGAGGAACGAAAGGATCCTTGTTGACGATGGTTATGTATATGTACAATATTGCATTTACAAATTTAGATTATGGATACGGTGCAGCTATTTCTTATGGATTATTTGTGATTATTATTGTATTTTCTATTATCTTTATGAAGTATACAACAGGAAAGAAGGAGCAGTATTAAATGAGTGTGAAAGCAAAAAAAAGAAAACCAACGCAAAAATCGGCAGGATTTTGACCTATATCGTTTTGATTTTTCTGGCTATTATAAGTATAGTACCATTTTATAATATGATTATTGGATGTACTCATGATAATGCAGCCTTAGCAACATCTTTTCAAATGCTTCCAGGAAGCCATTTGATGGATAATTATAAACGATTACAAGACAATGTAAATATCTGGAGAGGACTTGCGAACAGTATTTTTATTTCGGTTACTTATACATTGATCTCTACATATATTGGAGCTTTAACGGCATATGGATTTGCAAAATATAAATTCCGCGGAAACAAAGTTTTGTTCTGGATTGTACTTGCAACGATGATGCTGCCAGGACAGCTTGGTATCATCGGATATTTCCAGGAGATGAATGGATTAGGATTGCTGGATAGTTATCTTTCTATTATTATGCCGAGTTTTGCAACTCCGGTTATGGTATATTGGATCCGTCAGTATATAGATGCGTATGTTCCGAATGAACTTATGGAAAGTGCGAGGATTGATGGCTGCAATGAATTTAAAATTTTCAATAAAATTATTTTCCCGGTAATTATTCCGGGTGTAGCTACACAGGCAATTTTCACATTTGTAGGATGTTGGAACTCATTTGTTCAGCCGTCTATTCTTTTGTTCTCGCAGGAGAAATTTACACTTCCTATTTTGGTACAGCAGATGCAAGGGGTATACAAGACGGACTATGGTGTTATATATTTAGGAGTAACACTATCAGTTATTCCAATTCTTCTTTTATTTATGTTCTGTTCAAAGAAGATTTTGGAAAGTTCAATGGCTGGTGCAGTAAAGGGATAATCTATGAAATATGATTTTGATGAACAAATAGACAGAAGAAATACAAACAGCGCAAAATTTGATGAGATGGATGCGTTGTTTGGCTCGGACGTGATGCATTTAGGAGTGGCAGATATGGACTACCGCTCCCCAAAGCCAATCATAGAGGCAATGCAGAACATTGTTGAGAAAGGTGTGTTTGGATATACTATTTGGCCAGAGAATTATGAAGAACTGGTTTCTCAATGGATGAAGCGTCGTTATGAACAAGAAACTAAGACCGAATGGGTTGTATTTTCTCCGAGAATTAATATGGCGTTGAATATGGCAGTGGAAACTTTTACAAATGAGGGAGATGGGATTGTTCTTCATACTCCGGCTTACGCAGCGCTTCAAAATGCAGTTGAGAAATATAACCGTGTTATGATTGAAAGTCCTCTTGTGTTGGAGAACGGTAGATATAAAATGGATTTTCAGCAATTGAGAAGAAATCTGGACGAGAAGAAAGCGCAAGGTGTCTGTGCAAAAATCATGCTTTTATGTAATCCACATAATCCAACGGGGAGAGTCTGGGAAATCGAGGAGCTGCAGGAAGTAGTTGATATTTGTAAGGAATATGATCTGCTTTTGATATCGGATGAAATACATGAAGACTTTGTGAAAAAAGGGCATAAATTTGTGTCGTGCCTGTACTTTCAAGAGGATCTTCAGGGACGGATGATTGTGTGTAATTCGATTACAAAGACATTTAACGTACCGGGAGTTATTTTGTCGAACTTATTGATTCCGGATCAAGGAATCAGGGAGCGGATGAAAGAAACCATGGATCGTTGGGGACTTCATAATCCGAATATTTTTGCTGCCGGTATTATGGAAGCGGCTTATACGCAATGTGATGAATGGATAGAACAGGTCAATGCATATCTGGATGAGAATTATGAGTTTTTGAAAAAATATCTTGAAAAGAATATGCCGGAACTGGAAGTGATCCCATCAGAGGGTACTTATATGGCATGGGTGCAAACAGAAAAGCTTCAGATCAGTCCGGAGGAGTTAGAAAAGTTTTTTATCGAAGATGCAAAGGTATCTGTTATATGGGCAGCAGATATGGGAAGCATACTGATTCTTTCATAAGGATCAATATTGCAACGTCAAGGAGTTATCTACAGGAAGCATTAGAAAGGATTCGGGCACAGTATTACAAAATAGCGCCAAACAATAAAAAAGTAAAAGCAATTAGAGGTGTAGAAGATGGATAGGGAATTTTTGGATAAACTATTAGAGCAGATATCGGTATCTGGCTGTGAGGAGTGTGGACAAGAGGTAGTAAAATCTCACATGCAGCCCTTTTCAGATGAGATATGGACAGATGAAATGGGAGATGTAATCTGTATTTTAAATCCGGAAAGTCCGGTTAGAGTCATGCTGTCTGCACATGCAGATGAAATTGGTCTTCTTGTCACGAGGATTACAGAGGAAGGCAGAATTCAGGCGATTGAGCGTGGAGGTATCATTCATCAGAATTATCCGGGACAGAAAGTTCGGATTCATACGCAAAAGGGGATTGTGTATGGTGTTGTAGAGTGCAGCAGGGAATTGTTTAAACAAGATAATTTAAAAGCTTCTGATTTTTTGATTGACATCGGTGCTGCTTCCAAAAAAGATGCGGAAGCATATGTATCGCTTGGAGATACCGTTGTATTGGATGCAGGAGTAAGGGAACTTGCAAATGGCAGACTTGCAGCGCGGGCATTCGATGATCGAATTGGTGTTTTTGTAATTATGGAGGCATTAAAAAGAGCGAGGGAGAGAGGCTGTGAGATAGGAGTTTATGCTGCAGCGACGGTTGGCGAAGAGACGGTTAAAAACGGGGCATATTGGTCTAGTACACGGATTCAGCCGACAGCAGCCGTCGTTGTAGACGTTACGAATTGTACGGATTATAGCAGGTTTCCAAATCCGGCAGTAGCGGGAGATGTTGTTCTTGGAGGGGGACCATCTCTTTGTAATAGTCCGTTAGCATCCAAACGGTTGAATAAAAAAATGCAGGAATGTGCAGAACGCATCGGCATTCATACACAGCGTGAGGCGGCAAGTGCAAGAAGCTATACGGATGCAGATGAGATTCATTTTCCAATCAAGGGGTACCGGTAGTATTTACAGCAGTTCCACTGCGGAACATGCATACACCGGGAGAAATTGCGGATATGAAAGATGTAGAAGGCTGTATTGAAGTGATTGCAGAATTTTTATGTTCGTTTACTGAGCCGTAATGAATGTGTGGTAAGTTAACAGGAAGGTAGTTGGAGGAAATAAATATGTTATACATAGGTATCGATTTAGGGACATCGGCTGTGAAGCTGCTTCTGATGGATGGAAACGGAGAAATTAAAAAAATAGTTTCAAAAGAATATCCTTTGTTTTTCCCGCACCCTGGATGGTCAGAACAAAATCCGGAAGATTGGTTCGAACAATCTATGAACGGCCTGAAAGAGCTGACTGCAGAATGTGATAAATCGCAAATTGCAGGAATCAGTTTTGGTGGACAGATGCATGGATTGGTTGTCCTGGATGAAGAAGATAATGTAATAAGACCGGCGATTTTGTGGAATGATGGTCGTACGGGAGAAGAAACAGAGTATTTAAATACAGTAGTCGGAAAAGAAACACTTTCGAAGTATACTGCCAATATTGCGTTTGCCGGTTTTACGGCTCCAAAGATTCTTTGGATGAAACGTCATGAACCGGAACGTTTTCAGAAAATTAAAAAAATCATGCTTCCAAAAGATTATCTTGCTTATCGATTGTGCGGAACATTTTGTACAGATGTATCGGATGCTTCCGGTATGCTTTTGATGGATGTGAAAAATAAATACTGGTCAAAAGAAATGCTTGAGATATGCAGTATTACAGAAGAACAGCTTCCGAAGCTATATGAAAGCTATGAGGTCGTAGGATCCTTAAAGAAGAATATTGCAGAGGAACTTGGAATGACGGAAGAGGTAAAAGTGATTGCAGGAGCCGGAGACAATGCGGCGGCAGCGGTGGGTACAGGCACAGTAGGAGAGGGAATGTGTAATATTTCTCTTGGAACTTCCGGAACGATTTTTATTTCCAGTAAAAAATTTAAAGTAGATGAAAATAATGCACTTCATTCTTTTGCACATGCAGATGGAAACTATCATCTGATGGGATGTATGCTAAGTGCAGCATCCTGCAATAAGTGGTGGTCAGAAGAAATATTGAAAGCAACAGATTTTGTAAACGAACAGGCAGGTATTACAAAACTTGGTGAGAATAACGTATTCTATCTTCCATATTTAATGGGAGAAAGATCTCCGCATAATGATCCAAAAGTCCGGGCTGCTTTTATCGGAATGTCTATGGACACAACACGGGAAGAAATGACACAGGCAGTTTTAGAAGGAGTGGCATTTGGATTAAGAGACTCTCTTGAGGTTGCGAGAAGTCTTGGCATAAATATTGCGAGAACGAAAATCTGCGGTGGAGGTGCAAAAAGTCCACTTTGGAAAAAGATTATTGCAAATGTCATGAACATAAAAGTAGAAGTGATAGAGAGTGAAGAAGGACCGGCGCTTGGAGCTGCCATGCTTGCAGCGGTCGGGTGTGGAGAATATCCGGATGTTGAAACAGCGACAAAGCAATTTGTGAAGACTGTCGATACCGTAGAGCCGGAAAAGGAACTTGTAGAAAAATACGAGGAAAGATATCAGAAATTTAAAAATATCTATCCGGCGGTAAAAAATCTGTTTTAGTCTGAAAAGCTTGGGAATCGTTTGATTATCTAGGTTTAAAAATTTTCCTGAGGTACGGGGATTCGAAAAAGAATAGTGCAAATCAGCATGAAGTCGGATCCCGTGCCGGGAATTGCGAATGAATTATGGATGAGATAAGAAAGCGGTAGAGAAGAAAGAGTAAAGCTTTTTGAAATAAAAATAAAA
>ENA-OPYY01000208-OPYY01000208.1-human-gut-metagenome-genome-assembly--contig:-NODE-208-length-24291-cov-1.224259_pt1 | contig 24291 bp, 25 predicted proteins | sample MGYA00242472_ERZ504481 | MGnify/ENA primary metagenome ERZ504481 (study PRJEB26092, sample SAMD00036265) | human gut metagenome | host: Homo sapiens | study: EMG produced TPA metagenomics assembly of...
GTTGGTAGCAACTGAATAACGAAGCGTGGCTCAGTTTGGTAGAGCGCTGCGTTCGGGACGCAGAGGTCGCGTGTTCGAATCACGTCGCTTCGATTAACATGACAATGCTGAAATGTCTTATTCTATAAGAATTTCAGCATTTTTCTTTTTTCAAATTTCCCCTTCTCACCAAAATATCTTCCCCATTTCCCGCATTAAATTTGTTCAGGAATGAATATTATACATTTGCCTATCTACTTAATAGATGTTATAATTTGGTGTAATTTCATAATTATTCAAGTTTTGTCTGGATTTCATTTGCAATGCGCTATATAATAAAAGAGTTATAAATATTTGCATTATGGCACATAGGAGAAAATAGCGTATGGAACAAGTAAGTTTTTTTAATAGAGATAATGTACTTAGAAACAAATTACTTTTTACAGCCTTTGCAGCACAGAAGATCGTAAAAAAATTCTAGGTGAACTGCCTATGACTTTTAGCGATTTCAGACGTTTTTCTTTAATTTCAGATTATCTTCAATTACACGCATTTCATGAAATGCTCTGGGATTTATATTCTGATATTTATCTTGGTGATATTTTTGACTTAATGGAAAAATGTAATACAAATCACGAAGATATTCCAGATATGCTGTCTGAAGCAAAGCAATGGCTTGCAGATTTTCGTGCACAAGCCCCTAATGAAACAGTAGCTTTTCTATTGGAAAAAGTTTTTTCCAGAAAACTTGAAGCAAAGACTCTTTTTTAATAGAAAGGACTTCGTATATGAAACAACTTCCTGAAAAATTTTTATCCCGTATGGAATCTATGCTGGGTAAGGAATTTCCTGCTTTTCTACAAAGCTATGATTTTCCCAGAAAGTTCGGTTTACGGGTAAATACTAATAAAATTTCGGTTGAAGAATTTTTAGAAATATCCCCTTTTCATTTAGAACCAATTCCATGGATCGATAATGGCTTTTTCTACGATGAAAATGACAGACCGTCCAGACACCCTTACTACTTCGCCGGGCTTTACTATCTGCAAGAGCCAAGTGCCATGACACCTGCAAATCGATTTTCTGTAAATCCGGGAGAATATGTACTGGATTTATGTGCTGCCCCTGGAGGAAAAGCAACAGAATTAGGTGCCAAGCTTCAAGGAAACGGATTTCTGGTAGCCAATGACATCAGCAATTCCCGAGCAAAAGCTCTTTTGCGAAATCTGGAGCTATTTGGCATAAAAAATTCTATGGTAACAAATGAAACACCCGCAAAGCTGGCAAAATATTTCCCAGAATTTTTTGATAAAATTCTTGTAGATGCGCCATGCTCCGGCGAAGGAATGTTTCGCAAAGATCCTGATGTTGCAAAAACATGGGACGAAACCCGCCCAGAATTTTTCGGTAAACTGCAAAGGGAAATTGTTACACAGGCAATTTCCATGTTAAAGCCAGGGGGCGAACTGCTTTATTCTACATGCACGTTTTCACCCATCGAAAACGAGGGACTTATTTCTTTCATTTTAGAAAATTTTCCTGAAATAGAGCTTTTAACTCTTGATGACTATGAAGGTTTTACAAAAGGCTGCCCTGACTGGGGAAATAAAGATACTCGTCTAAAGAAATGTATCCGTATTTTTCCTCATCACATGGAAGGAGAAGGACATTTTCTTGCTCTCATGAAAAAAAATGGATGTTCTGTTTCCAGTAGAATTACTCCAATAACAAAACCTGATAAAACATCTAAAAAGCTTTTAGATGAATTTTTCAAAAATATGTCACAACCTTTAGACTTTAACAGAATTGATATTCGAAATGAAAACGTTTATTATCTTCCAGAAGCAGATACTGCCTCTTTAAAGGGGATTAAATTCCTTCGCAACGGACTTTTCTTAGGTGAATTAAAGAAGAACAGGTTTGAGCCCAGTCAGCCTTTCGCCATGTCTTTACAGATGAAGGACTTCCATAATATTGTAAATCTGTCTTCTTCTGACGAGAGAGTAATGCGTTATCTGAAAGGTGAAACTTTAATTTTAAATGAAGCGGAAGCTCTAAAAAAGGATGGCATCTTGTTTGCACCGATGGTTTTCCTTTAGGCTGGGGAAAAGTTGTGGGTACAACCCTAAAAAATAAATACCCTGCAGGGTGGAGACTGCATTATTAATTTAACCTGTCTTTCCGGACTATATTATCTACCGGAAAGACAGGTTTTCTTTTTTCACCTTTATCATCCAAACTGGCTCATATAAAGTGCCGCATATTTCCCATTCTTTTTCATCAATTCCTCATGATTTCCAACTTCTTTAATGTCTCCGTCCTCCATATAGAGAATCATGTCCGCATCACGAATTGTAGATAGTCGATGGGCTATCACGAAACTGGTGCGTCCTTTCATAAGCTCTGCCATTGCTTTTTGAATTAATACCTCTGTGTGAGTATCTACATTACTGGTTGCCTCATCTAAAATCATAATTTCCGGATCAGAGGCAATTGCACGGGCAATGGTCAAAAGCTGACGCTCACCTTGCGAAATATTTTCTGCACCTTTTGTGAGCACCATATCATATCCACCAGGAAGTGTTTTAATAAAATTATGTGCACAAGCCGATTTTGCTGCTTCTTTCACTTTCTCTTTTGTCATGTTATCTTCTGCATATCCGATATTTTCGCCAATGGTTCCTTCAAACAACCAGGTATCCTGTAAAACCATACCAAATCGGTTACGAAGTTCTTCTCTGCTCATATCTGTAATTCTAACGCCATCCACTTTAATTGCACCTTCATTTACTTCGTAAAAACGCATCAATAAGTTAATTAATGTTGTTTTTCCAGCTCCTGTCGGTCCTACTACCGCAACCTTTTGTCCCGGTTCCACTGTCAGATTAATACCATTCATCAACAAATGCTCCGATCTATATCCAAATTTTACATTTTCAAATGTTACTCGTCCACTACAATCATTAGGAACGATACATTGCTGGCTATCTGGTATTTCCTCTTCTGCATCCAGCAGACTAAAAATACGTTTACCTGCTGCCGCTGCCGCACCAAAGCTTCCTACCATTCCTGCAATCGCAGAAAAAGGTTCTGCAAAACGCCATGTATATTCTAGCATTGCCTGCACATTTCCCACTGCAATTTTCCTGCAATTGCCCAAAGACATCCAATCGTCTGCACAAAGCACATACCCTAAATCATTTACAAGGGTAGTAATAGGACTTATTGCTCCCGCTGTTGTTTCTGCCTTCCGAGAACTATTTTTCAATGCGTCATTCAACTGTGCAAATCTCTTTTTTGCACGTTCTTGATAGTTAAATGTCTGAACAACAGATTGTCCATTATACATTTCTTCCACATACCCATTAAGTTTTCCAAGCAGTTCCTGCTGTTCTCCATAATGCTTTTCACTCGCCTTCATGACACCAGCAGCACTTAAAAGAGAAAGTGGTACCATAATAATCGGAATCAGAGACAAGGAAGGGCTTATCAACAACATCATCACAAGTACACCAATCGCAGTTGTCACCTGAGTTACTGCTGCTGTTAAATTTTGACTGATTGCATTATTTATAGTATCCACATCATTAGTAATAATACTGAGAATATCACCATGAGTGTGTACATCATAATAATTCAGTTTCAAGCGATGCATCTTTTCATTAATTTCCCGGCGAATGGTCTGCATAACATTTGCAGTAATTTTTGCCATCCCAAATCCCTGTAAAAAAGAAAACGTCTGGGAAATAAAATATAGTGCAACTAATGCAGCTAAAAGCCATAAAATAGTTTCCCAATAAAAAACGCCATCCTCTATACTTGCAAAAAGTGTTGTTGTTACTTTTCCCACAAGAAATGGTGCAAGAACCATAAATGCAGTACTAATAACAGCTGATAATAAAACCAAACACAAACGCAAACGATATTCCTTCAAATACTTCAATAGCCTTTTAAATATGATTGCATTTTTCATTCAAATCTGCCTCCTTTCCTAATTGTATTTCTGCGATTTCACGATAAAGAGAACAAGACTTTAACAGTTCCTCATGTGTTCCATTTCCTACAATCTGTCCATCATCTACTACCAAAATGCGATCCGCATCCACAATGGTACTAATCCTCTGCGCTACCATAATAACTGTTGCATCGCCAATATTCTTTTTTAAATTTTCACGAAGCTGACGATCTGTTTTCATATCCAAAGCGGAAAAACTATCATCAAATACATAAATTTCCGGTTTTTTCATCATTGCACGAGCAATCGCCATACGTTGTCTCTGTCCTCCTGACAAATTTGTACCACCTTGTGCAATCATATCATAATATCCTTGCTTTCTTTTACTTATAAACTCATCTGCACATGCAATACCTGCTGCCTGCTCCCAGTCTTCCTCCGTACCATTTTCTTTTCCAAAATTAAGATTTTCTCCGATATTTCCTGAAAACAGTACATTTTTCTGAGGAACATATCCAATCATAGAACGTAAATCCTCTGTACGATATTCTTTCGCATTTATACCATCAATCAATACTTCTCCGAACATTGGGTCATATAATCTTGGAATCAATTTTAAAATACTTGATTTTCCTCGCCCTGTTCCTCCTATAATTGCAGTTACCTCTCCCGGTCGTGATATAAAGCTTATATCTTTCAATATCGGTTCATCTGCTCCCTGATAAGCAAATGTTACATGACGAAATTCTACTGTTGCATGCATAGTTTTCTCTTTCATTGAAAATTTTCCATCACGAATAGAACTCTCTGTTTCTAAAACTTCAGAAATTCTTTTCGCACAAGCATAACTCGTTGGAAACATCATAATTACTAACGATAACATCATCACTGAAGTCAGCACCATACTAATGTACTGACTATTTGCAACCAGAGAACCAACCTCCATAGCACCTGTATTAACATAATAAGCACCCATTCCTAAAACAGCTGCCGTAGTTACACCAAAAATCACACTAATGGCAGGCATTAAAAGGCTGGTGATACGACCTGCTGCCATTGCTGTTACGGCATAATCCCTATTTGCATTCTCAAAACGTTCACTCTCGGCTTTCTGTCTGTTAAATGCACGAATAACACGTACCCCTTCCAAAGACTCTAAAAATAAACGGTTAATCTGATCCAGTTTTTTTCGCAAACTTATAGAATAGCGAGAAGCCAATACCACAATCACAGTTAATGCTATCAGTAAGACAGGAATAGCTATCAACAGTACTGAACTGACTTCACCTCCTGTTGCAGCTGAAAAAATAAGTCCTGCTGCAGCCATCATAGGTGCAAGTAAACCAATTCGAAGCATCAGTGTCAAAAAATTCTGTACATTAGTGATATCAGAAGTGCTTCTTGTCACAAGGCTTGCCGTCCCAAATTTATCCATTTCCGCTGCTGAAAATTCCTGCACTTTAGAAAAAACTTGATTTCGTAGTTGTGCTGCAAAATCTGTAGAAATATAAGATGCTATTTTCACAGATAAAAAACTGATAATACAAGAAAATACTGTAACACCTGCCATAATTATTGCATACATCCAAATTACACGATTTTCTCCTTCTGCAACACCATGACTAATCATCTGTGCCAAAAAAGATGGTAAAAGCATTTGCCCTATCGCTGACAATAATACCAGTGCAAACAATAAAATTATTTGCCTTGATTTCAGCTTTACTTTTGAAAATATTGTTTTCATAAGAACCTTTTCTCCTCTCTTGATTTTTCCTTAATCTGGGGGTATCATATACTATACAGTTACTGTATAGTCAAGAGTTTTTTACTACATAAGACACAATTTCCTATGAAATAAAAAAAAGCTGATTGATAATTTACCAATCAACTTTTTCTCATAATTTTTATCCTAAATCTACCACTCCTAATGATGCAGGAAGTTTTATTTTCTGTATCATTCCAATAATCTGCCCTGACAAAAGAACCGTCAAAAGGGAATATAAAATTTTATTTAATGGAATGTAACTAAGGGATATGAAAAGAACCACAAGGTCACTGGCCAAATAAATCCACTGAATATCTACAGGGAGTACCGAAGATAAACTCATAGCAAGAGCATCATCTCCTGTAGGAGCTCCTCCCACCCTTACACAAATCCCCACACTAATACCTACAAAAAGCGCACCTACCACAGCTGCTAAAAAAGGCATCTCACCAATTTGAGGAAACAGTGGATCAAACTGTTCAAAAATCCCATAAAAAACAGAAAATCCTATGGCAGATATAAAGGAAAATACAAGGAAACGTTTCCCTAAAATTTTCCATCCTAAGAAATAACACAATGCCGTCAGAAGAAAACCGGAAAATGATGGTGAAATTCCAAACCAATGTTCCAAAAGAAGCGTCAATCCAAGAATACCGCCTTCCGTAACATTGGATATAGAATGGACATTATAAATCCCAAAAGCCAACAAGGCACTTCCCGCCAGCAAAAGCAAAACAGAAGATAATTTAATTTCTTTCCAAATAGAACGCATTTTTTCTTTCCTTTTCTTTTGATAATTCTGAAGCCATTATAAACTCTAGTATTATCCTAGAGTCAAGCAGGAGAATATAAATAATGAAACAGTATTTTAAAATCGGAGAAATTTCTAAATTGTATAAAATTGGAGTTGATTCTATACGCTATTACGAAGAAATTGGTCTAATACAGCCAGAGCGTTCTGAATCCGGCTACCGTCATTACAGTATACATGATATTTGGCGGTTAAATGTAATCCGTGATCTCCGCTCCATAGGATTTACTATGGAGCAAATCCGAGAATATTTGGAAAATCATACTACTTCATCTTCCTTAAAACTTTTAGAAGAAGAACAAGAAGCAATCCAACAGCAAATGCAATATCTCCAAAAACTACAAAAAAAATGTAGCACAGCGACTAAATACCATACGCTGCGCCCAGACTCTTCCACTTTATAAAATTGAACAAATCACACTGCCTCCCCGCCGCTGTCACAATCTGTCCGAAGGTTATCATGCTGCTGAAGAAATGGACATTCTGATTGAGCGTCTTATTAACCTGGACAAAGACAGACTGTATATCATTGGAAGCAATCAAATTGGAACCAGGATTTCCCTGTCTGCCCTGCAGGATAAAAAAGTTCTTTCCTATCAATCTGTGTTTCTTATTGACGAGCAAGGTGAGAATTTCATTCCCGGAGGAGACTATCTTTGTGTCACCTACCGAGGCAGTTATTCCCAAAGCACTCAATGGGGACTGAAACTGGCAGAGTATGCTAAAAAGCACCATCTCACTGTCCATGGTGAATTATTGGAACTACTGTGGGTAGATATTCATATTTCTTCAGACGAAACAGAACATATTACACAATTACAGCTCCCTGTTAAAAAAATCTCATAGAGCGTAATTTCTTATGGAATAAAAAGCTGGGAACTTCCCCAGTCTCAGACTATATATCTAATTTTCTGCCTCTTCCACAGGCTCCTCCGCCAATACTTGTTCGTACTTTTCCAGAATAATATTCTGTATCTTTTCTCTGGTTGCTGAGTTAATCGGATGTGCGATATCTCTATATTCTCCATCTGTTGCCTTGCGGCTTGGCATAGCAATAAACAGTCCTTTTTCGCCTTCAATAACCTTGATGTCATGTACTACAAACTCTTCATCAATGGTAATAGAAACCACTGCTTTCATTTTGCCTTCCTTTGCTACACGTCTTACTCTTACATCTGTGATGTTCATAATGTCCTTCCCCTTTCATTGCCGCCTTTTGCAGTCGTATTTTTCTGTCTTTTATTTTGGAGTCTGTTCCACTCAGGCATTTTGCCTAAAGAACATAGCGGTCATTCCTCTCAACTACGATTTTGATACCGTCTTCTCCGCTGTAATAGGAATTTGCATGAATAGTATCCCTGCTTTCCACAATACAGTTCTCAATGTGTGTGTTATCCCCTAAATATACATCGTTTAAAATAATAGAATTCTTAATCACACAATTATTGCCAACAAAAACTTTCTTAAACAATACAGAATTTTCTACCGTACCGTTGATGATACATCCGCTGGAAATCAAACTGTTTTTCACAGATGAACCCGGATTATATTTTGCCGGTGGCAAGTCATCAATTTTAGACTGTACTCCCGGATACTGACGGAAGAAATAATCTCTGATTTCCGGCTTCAAGAAATCCATATTTGTCTTGTAGTAAGACTCTACCGTAGCGATGTTGCTCCAATAAGAATTAATCTTATAGCCATAAATACGTTTCAGATTTTTATAACGGATTAAAATATCTTTAACAAAGTCATGACGACCTTCCATACCGCATTTTTCAATTAACTCGATAAGCTGTCTTCTTCGGATAACATAAATACCGGTAGAAACCGTATTAGACTGCGCTACCATTGGTTTTTCATCAAATTCTTCAATTCTGCAGTCCTCATTCATTTTAACACAGCCAAAACGAGTAGCATCTTCATCGTTCACATCTGTACAGACAACAGTGATATCCGCTCTTTTGGCAATGTGATATTCCAAAACCTTATTATAATCCAGCTTGTACACACAATCACCGGAAGCAATTACCACATACGGCTCATGACTGTTTTTCAGAAAATCCAGATTTTGGTAAATGGCATCTGCCGTGCCACGATACCAAAAGCTGTTATCCGGTGTAATGGTAGGAGTAAAAGTAAACAAACCGCCTTGTTTTCTTCCGAAATCCCACCATTTTGAGGAGCTTAAATGCTCGTTTAAGGACCTCGCATTATACTGTGTCAATACTGCTACCTTTTGAATATGGGAGTTTGACATATTACTAAGAGCAAAGTCGATGCTGCGGTAGCTTCCCGCTACGGGCATAGCTGCAATCGCTCTCTTATTTGACAATTCTTTCATTCTGTAATTATTGCCGCCGGCAAGAATAATACCTATTGCTCTCATTCTGTCTCACCTTCCTTATTCAAAATTTCTCCGCTGTCCAATATTCCGTCCGGATAATCCTCAGGTGCAGTTGCACCTACAACCGCTGTATTTTTTCCAATGCTGACATTGGATGGAATTACTGTATTTGCTCCCACTGTTACCAGCCCAAAGGAGTATACGTTTGGTTTAATTTTATTCGGCACTTCTTCACCGATACCCATGACTACGTTATCACCCACTGTTACGTTTTCTGCAATAATGGCTTTGTCAATCACATCATGTTCTCCGATGATTGTCCCTTTCATAATAATGGAGTCACGAATAACCGCTCCTTTTTTAATGGTAACGCCTGCGCCGATTACAGAATTATGTACTTCACCGTAAACCTCTGTTCCTTCTCCGATAATACTCTTTTCTACAACAGCGTCTGCGGCGATATATTGTGGAGTAATTACATCACCCTTTGTGTATATTTTCCAGAATTCTTCATATAAATTAAATTCAGGAATAATATCAATGAGCTCCATGTTTGCTTCCCAATAAGAACCTAAGGTACCTACATCTTTCCAATATCCGTTGTATTCATAAGCAAACAATCTCTGTCCCTTATCTTTGCAATATGGAAGAATGTGTTTACCAAAGTCGCAGCCTGACTGGTCTTTTAAGGCAATCAGCGCTTCTTTTAAAACAGGCCAGCTGAAAATGTAAATTCCCATAGAAGCAAGATTACTCTTAGGCTCCGCAGGTTTTTCTTCAAATTCAGTAATCCTTCCTGTTTCATCTGTAATTGCCAAACCAAATCTGGATGCCTCTTCCCATGGCACCGGCATACATGCTATGGTCACGTCCGCCTTATTTGCCTTGTGGAAATCCAGCATAATTTCATAATCCATTTTGTAGATATGGTCACCACCCAAAATCAACACATAATCTGGATTATAATTTTCCATATATGCCAGGTTCTGGTAAATCGCATTCGCTGTACCTGTATACCATTCTGTATTTGTTTTCTTTTCATAAGGAGGCAAAATGGAAACTCCTCCTACATTTCTATCCAAATCCCATGGGATTCCTATACCAATATGGGTATTCAAACGCAAAGGCTGGTACTGAGTCAGTACACCAACTGTATCTACACCTGAATTGATACAGTTGCTTAGTGGAAAGTCGATAATTCTGTACTTTCCTCCAAAGGTTACTGCCGGTTTTGCTACCTTTGCAGTGAGAACGCCAAGTCTGCTGCCCTGACCGCCGGCCAGAAGCATCGCAATCATCTCTTTCTTAATCATGCCATCACCTCTTGTATCTTTCTATGATGCTACCATTATATCACACTGCATCTAAAATGTGAACATATTTACCAATTTTTTTTCGACATTTTTATACTTTTTGTTACATTTTACCTATCCTTTACAGCCGTTTTTCAAATAAGGGGTTTCCATTTTAAAGAAACTTGATTATAATAGGAAATAAAATATATTTTAAAGAAGGGATTATTATGTATCAGATTGATTTTCATAAACCGCTTCACATCCATTTCATTGGTATCGGCGGTATCAGTATGAGTGGACTTGCGGAAATACTTTTGGGAGAAGCTTTCCCAATCTCCGGTTCTGACTCCAAAGTCTCTGAACTTACTCAGCATTTGGAAGAAAAAGGGGCAAAAAATTTATATCGGCCAGCGAGCTCTAACATTACAGACGATATTGACCTTGTGGTATACACAGCGGCAATTCACGAGGATAATCCGGAATTTGCCTGTGCCAAAGAAAAAGGTATTCCTATGATTACCCGTGCAGAGCTTTTAGGACAGATTATGAAAAATTACCGTCTTCCCATTGCAGTAGCAGGAACTCACGGCAAAACAACCACGACCTCTATGATTTCTCACGTACTTTTAGAGGCTGAGGCTGACCCAACGATTTCCGTAGGCGGTATTCTTCCTGCCATTCATGGAAATATCCGTGTAGGAAATTCCGAAACAATTTATAACTGAGGCCTGTGAATACACAAACAGCTTTTTAAGCTTTTTCCCGAAAATCAGCATTATTTTAAACATTGATGCGGACCATCTGGATTTCTTTAAGGATTTGGATGACATTCGCCACTCTTTCCGTTTATTTGCAGAAAAGCTTCCTGCCGACGGTACTTTGATTATTAACGGCGATATTCCAAATGTAGAAGAAATCACTGACAAGCTTCCGTGTGAAGTCATTACTTATGGACTGGAAAAAGCTGCGGACTACACTGCGGCAAATATTACTTTTGATGAAACAGCACACGCTTCTTTTGACTGTCTGCATAAAGGACAGTGTATCGGCAGATTTTCTCTTGCCGTACCCGGACTTCACAATGTATCCAATGCTCTCTCTGCCATCGCCTTAGGTGAGAAGGTTGGTTTTGACTTAGATACTGTAAGACGTGGAATTCTGCATTTTGGCGGAACAGACCGCCGTTTCCAGTACAAGGGGAAAGTAGCCGGCGTCACAATTATTGACGACTATGCACATCATCCGACAGAAATTGCGGCAACCTTAAAAACAGCCGCAAATTATCCGCATAAAACAACATGGTGTGTATTCCAGCCTCATACTTACACTCGTACAAAAGCCCTGATGGATGAATTTGCAGATGTGCTTGCAACCGCAGAGCGTGTAATTTTAGCAGATATTTATGCTGCCAGAGAAACGGATAATCTGGGAGTTTCTTCCTCTGACTTATGTGACAAAATCAACGAAAGAGGCGGAAAAGCTTATTATTTCCCTACTTTTGATGAAATTGAAGCATTTTTATTAGAAAATTGTATCAACGGAGATGTGTTGATAACTATGGGTGCCGGAGATGTGTATAAAATCGGCGAAAGTATCCTTGGTCAATAGAGTTATCCACACTATCCACTAAGTCTTCCACATGTTCATACCCCTGAGCATGTGGATTTTTTTGTGCATTATATAGTTGACATAATTCGACAGCAGTTGAAGCAAAAATATGTTAAATTCCTTATTTTTTCGACAATTTTAGGTTTGCAATAAAAAGCCATCCACTTTTTTATCCACATTATCCACATTTCCCACAAATTTCTTTATCCTCTTGTGTTTTTTGCTGTCGAAAAAAAGCTGGTTCTCTTTTCAAAAGTTCTGTGCTATACTGAACATGATTATAAAGATAGTATGGAAACGTAAAGGAAGTGTAACATGGGACAATTTAAAGTTATAACAGCTTTCCGGAGGATTTACCTTTATTTCTAATTCTTTTCTGGATTTTTATATGCCGTCCGCTAATGGAGAATTTGTTAAAATTTATCTCTATCTTCTGCGTCACGCATCCGGAAAAGGAACTGCATTAAATTTATCCTCTATCGCTGATGCTTTTAATTGTACAGAGGCAGATATTCAGAGAGCTCTCCGCTACTGGAAAAACTGCGGTGTGCTGGACATTGTTTTTGACGGAAACGGAAATCTGAGGGAAATTGTATTTCATTCTCCAAAGGAAAAGCAAGCTTCGCTCAATGAAACTGCAGTCACTGCGGAAAAAACAGTATCCGCCGATTTTTCACTTACACCGGATAAAGTCAAAGAGCTGAAAAATAACAGTGAAGTGCGGCAGCTTCTGTTCATTGCGGAACAATATCTGGGAAAAAATCTTTCCCCTACCGATATGCAGACTTTACTCTATTTATATGACGAGGTAAAGCTTTCTTCAGACCTGCTGGAATACCTGATTGAATATTGCGTGTCTAAGGGCAGCACCAGTATGGCATATATTAAGAAGGTGGGGCTTGCTTGGGCAGAGCAGAATATTACCACCGTCACCGAAGCAAAAGAGGAAACAAACCTCTATAACAAAAATTATTTTACTATATTAAGAGCTTTTGGTATTAAAAACCGAAATCCTCTGGATAAGGAAATCCAATACATGAATTTATGGCTGAACCAGTATGGATTTACGCTGGAAATTATCTCCGAAGCATGTAATCGCACAGTTCTTGCAACGGGAAAAGCAAGCTTTTCTTATGCTGACAGTATTTTAGAAAGCTGGTTTAAAAAGGGGGTTCATCATTTATCTGATATCGATGCTTTAGACCAGAGCTTCCAGCAGAAAAAGGCTGCCAAAACTACGGCATCCAAACCTCAGCCTGCTCCGTCAAAGAATAAATTTAACAATTTCCATCAGCGAAATTACAACATGGCAGAGCTTGAAAAACAACTTCTGAACAAATAAGGTAAGGAGATTTACTGTGTCACTTAAAAACTTTCAATATGACGCACTTATGCGCAGCTATAATCAAAAGCAGCTTCTTCATAAGCATGAACAAAGTGAACGAATTGCACAGGCAGAAGAAAAAATGCCCAGACTGGCAGAAATCCGCAAGGAAATTGCGGCTCTTGGACTTTAAAAGCCCGCATTGTCCTTGGCGCTGTAAAAGAGGAGGACTTTAATCTTTCTGAAAAAATACAGCAGCTTTCCAAGGAACGTGCAGCAATTCTTGCACAAAACGGTTATCCTAAGGATTATCTGGATATGCACTATGACTGTCCTCTTTGCAAGGATACCGGCTACATCGGTTCTGAAAAATGTGCCTGCTTCCAAAAGGCTGCCGTTGATTTACTGTATACCCAGTCTAATATCCGAAGCATCTTGAACACAGAGAATTTCAGTCATTTTTCTTTTGATTATTATTCTTCTGATTTTACAGATGCTTCCAGCGGAATTACTTCTTTAGACTCTGCGAAAAATGCTTATGAAAAATCATGGGATTTTATTGACGACTTCCCCTCTGGCAATAATCTCCTTATTTACGGAGATACCGGTGTGGGAAAGACTTATCTTACCCACTGTATTGCAAAAGAACTTTTAGACCGTTCTTTTTTTGTTTTATATTTTACTTCTTTCGATTTATTTGATTTGTTGTCTAAAAATGCCTTTGAAAAGGACGCAGAAGCCGCCGATATGGCACAATTTGTTTTCGACTGTGATTTGCTCATTATTGATGACTTAGGCACAGAGCTTACCAACAGCTTTATTTCTTCTCAGCTCTTTTGCTGCATCAATGAGCGAATTATCAATAAAAAATCAACTGTTATTTCTACCAATCTTACTATGGAAGATTTTCTGGATACCTATTCAGAAAGAACCTTTTCCAGAGTCACCAGCAAATACACCCTGCTGAAGCTGGTCGGAAATGACATAAGAATTCAAAAAAGACTTTTAGGAGGAAAATGAAAATGTCACCAATGCCACCAAAAACTGCAACCCCTTTAGATTCCCTTCCTGTGGGACGTCTTGGTATTATTCCGTTAAAAAGCTGTGAAAAGCTGGGAAACAAGGTAAACGATTACATTGTGAACTGGAGAAAAGACCGAGACCATCAGGAAAAAAATGACCTGAAATTTGAAGGCTATCAAAGAGAGTCCTATTTAGTAAATGCACAGACTCCTCGTTTTGGCTCAGGAGAAGCCAAAGGTGTTCTGGGTGAGTCAGTACGTGGTGATGACCTTTACCTCATGGTAGATGTATGTAACCATTCCCTTACTTACAAGGTTTGCGGACAGGAAAACCACATGTCACCGGATGACCATTTTCAGGATTTAAAGAGAATTATCGCTGCCGTAGGAGGAAAAGCCCGCAGAGTAAACGTAATTATGCCGTTTCTCTATGAAAGCCGCCAGCACAAAAGAACAGGCAGAGAGTCTTTAGACTGCGCTCTGGCGCTTCAGGAGCTGACTAATATGGGTGTAGACAACATCATTACTTTTGACGCTCACGACCCTCGTGTACAGAATGCAATCCCTCGCCACGGCTTTGAAACAGTTCAGCCGGCTTACCAGTTTATCAAAGGACTGTTTCGTGCAGAGCCTGATTTGGCTGTTGACAGCAACCATTTAATGGTTATCAGCCCTGATGCAGGCGGTACGGGACGTGCGATTTACCTTGCAAATGTACTTGGCGTAGATATGGGTATGTTCTATAAACGCCGTGATTATTCCACAATCATAGACGGAAGAAACCCTATTGTTGCTCACGAGTTCTTAGGCGCTGACGTTTCCGGAAAAACATGATTATCATCGATGATATGATTTCCTCCGGTGACAGTATGTTAGAGGTAGCTGCACTCCTGAAACAAAGAGGCGCTGCGAAAATCTTTATGTGCTCCACTTTTGGTCTTTTCACCAACGGTTTGGAAAGATTTGACAAGGCTTACAAGGAAGGTACTTTTGACCGTCTGCTCACTACCAATCTGGTATACCAGACAGATGAGCTGTTGGAAAAACCTTATTATGTAAACTGTGATATGAGTAAATATATTGCCTTAATTATTGATACTTTAAATCATGACGGTTCTATCAGCAAACTTTTGAACCCTGTTGAACGTATCAATAAACTCCTGAAAAAACATAGCGAAAGTCTGAAAAAATAAAATCTTATCTTGAAATTAACAGATTTTAGGATTATAATAAAAGAAAAAGTTCATATATTTTTCAGCGTCAGGAGGTGCCACTATGAAAGATAAATTTATCCCTATTTTAAGTGTTTGTACTGCGTTATTTGCAATTTTGTATGCCGGCTATGTTTATCAGGTTACACAGGATATCAGCCTTGTAACTGTGGTTTTGTTAATTGCTGGTCTGGCACCTGCAATTCATACGGCATGGAATTATGTGAAGATTAAAATGGAAGAATATGAAAATACACATTTTAAACATCATTATCATTGCTAATTTTTTCTTCATACTATATCGGAGTCAACACCTCCTTTCTAACAGAAAAGAGCCTCGGCTGTATTGCCGGGGCTCTTTTCATGAAAGCTTTGATAAAGAGAAAGGTATTCCTGCCTTCTCTAAAGCCTGTATTTCCCGTTTATTGCTGCTGAATAAGATTACCTGAGATTTCCTTTGACTAATATATTTCAAAGCCTGTATCAGGCGTTTTTCGTCATACATGGCAAAAGTCTCATCAAGAATAAGAGGAAGCTCCTCCTCCTGACATAAGATTGTACCGCATGCCAGCCGAAGCGCCAAATAGACCTGTTCTGCTGTTCCGTAACTCATCTGATAAAGCTGAAGGTATTTTTCTCCTGTATCCAGATAAATTTCAAAATTTTCTGTCAAAAGAACTCTTTTATATTTCCCTCCTGTTATCTGTGCAAAAATTTCTGAGATTTCATCTTGTAGTTTTTGACCTGTAAGCTTCTGAAGATTTCCTGCTGCCTCTTTTATCTTAGCTTCTGCAATAGAAACAGCCTGTATTTCCTTGCGTATTTTTTCTATTGTATCATAATCATGCTTTCTCTCTGCTGCTGCTTCTTTCAGATTTTCAAGCTTCATTTGCCGCTCCTGAAGGCTTTCTTTTAAAAGTCTTCTCCGTTCTTCTGTTTTAGCTTTTTTCGCAGCTTGCTGCTCCCTTTTCCTTTTTTGTGACAACAGATAGGACAGTCCAAAATACATTCCCAACAGCAAAAGCGGGAGTACAATCGCCATTATCGGGCTTTTCCAAACCCATACGCCCAACACTGCTCCGACTAAAAGTAATATTGCCAAAAGAATGATTTTTCCTTTTCCCCTCTCTTGTACTTCTCTTGCAGAAGCATCCCCTGAAAGCTTCTCTTTTAATTTTCTCTGAATATTTTCTATTTCCTCTTCCTCAAGATGAATTTTTAAAGCACTTTCCCTCTCCTGCTTTTCCTTTTCTGCAAGAGCTTCCCTCTCCTTTTGCTCCAACTCTTTCCTGCGCTTCTTTAAAATCTCCACTGCCTGTTCCGGATGAAAGCGAAAGTCTCCTGTCCCCTGAAATTCAGACAGGTAATCACGGATTTCTTTTAAAAGTCCCTCTTCCGTCCGGCTTTTTGCCTGTCCGACAGAAACTGTATTTTCATAAACATTCTCTGTAATGCCTCCCAGAAGCATGTCCAAATCTCCATGCTCCACGGAAAGCATCTCTCCGTCTGTTTTACAGACAAGAATAGGCGCTTTTGCAAATTTTCCGAAGCCTCTTTCCAGACGAAACGTTCTTTCTCCACAGGTAAACACCATACTGCCTTCATACCAGTTCCCGTTTTCCCATGGCATATAGCGGCTGTAAATATCTGTCTTGGAAGCTTTTCCTCTGCCTCTTTTCATGCCAAACAGCATACTTTGAAGAAATACGTGAATAGTGGACTTTCCGCTTTCATTCTCGCCGAAAAGAATGTTTATTCCTTCTTTTAGCTCAATTTCTTTTCCTTGAAATTTTCCAAAGTTCTTTAAAATCAGACGATTGATAATCATAATAGCTCCTCCCCTGACTCTAAAAGCGCCTCTACGCCATATTGAAATGCCTTTTCCATTTCTTCTGTACGCTCTTCCTTCTCAAATAATGCAAGATATGCCTCCATAATACTGCCCTTATAATTTTCCTTTAGCTGTTCCTTGGAATATGCCATTGTGGTCTTATCTTCTATCTCTCTGACATTCCCCAGCTTATAAAAAGCATCTGTAAAAAATTCTGTATGGACAGGCTTTTTCCCTTCCAAAAGAATGGTATAAAGATGCTCCTCTCCCTGTTCCCCAATAGCTTTCCGTATTTCATTTTCTAAAGAAAACTGTGTGGTATCTTTTCCTACCTGTATGGAAACAGTTCTATATTCCCTTATAGATGAAGATACAAACTCTGTGTAAATTTCCTTTTTTCGGATTTCTCCTTTTATATAACCGTGAACGCCTGTCTCATTTTTATCAAGAGGCTCTAAAGAGCCTGCATAAATCACTTTATTCTTCTGTAAAACCTGCGGTTTGTGAATGTGCCCCAACGCTACATAATCAAAGGGTGTATACAAAAACGTATCCCCTGAAATGGGAATATGCGTTTCGTCTCCTCCGTGAGCCAGCAAAATATTCACAGGCATAGGAGAAGAAGAAATTTGCATCTGATTATATCTTGGCTCTAAAATTTCTCTGCTATGGTAGCTGAAACCATATACTCGAACACCCAAATCAGCAAAATCCACATAGGAAAGCTCTTCCTTAGAAAGCCAGAAAACGTTTTTTGCCCATGAAATCTTTTTATAAAAGGAATTTTCCTTTATGTAATCGTGATTTCCTGCAATGAGAACAATTTTAGTATTGGGAATAGATCAAAGAGAGCGTTTACTTCTTTTAATTCTTTTAACAAAGGCTGTCTGTGGAATAAATCTCCCGCAATGAGAAACAGACCGACATTTTCTCTGCCGGCCTGCCTGATAACATTTTGAAAACTTTCCCAGATTTCCCTGCCTCTGTCATAACTCCAAGGGAAGCCTTTATCCGGCGTTGCCCCCAGATGTACATCTGCTATATGGAAAAATTTCATAATACTCCTTTATAATTCACAGTTGTTTACAGTTCTTGGGAACGGAATAACGTCACGAATGTTCTGCATACCTGTTAAGTACATAACACATCTTTCAAATCCCAGTCCAAAACCGGAATGACGAGTAGAACCATATTTACGCAAATCCAGATAAAATCCGTAATCTTCTTCGTTTAAGTTCATTTCTTTCATTCTTTGGCTTAATTTTTCGTAAGAGTCCTCTCTCTGACTTCCTCCGATGATTTCACCAATTCCCGGAACAAGGCAGTCCATAGCTGCAACTGTTTTTCCATCCTCGTTCTGTTTCATGTAGAAAGCTTTTGATTTCCTTTGGATAATCTGTAACAAATACAGGGCGTTTGTAAACCTGCTCTGTTAAATATCTTTCATGTTCTGTCTGTAAATCACAGCCCCAGTATACTTTATAGTCAAACTTGTCGTTTGCCTTTTCCAGAATTTCAATGGCTTCTGTATAAGTAACATGTCCGAACTCGGAATTTAATACGTTGTTCAATCTGTCTAAAAGACCTTTATCTACGAAAGAGTTAAAGAAGTTCATTTCTTCCGGTGCGTTTTCCAGAACGTAACGGATAACATATTTCAGCATGGACTCTGCCAGCGCCATATTATCATCTAAATCTGAAAATGCCATTTCCGGCTCAATCATCCAAAATTCAGCTGCATGACGTGTTGTATTAGAATTTTCTGCACGGAAAGTAGGTCCAAAAGTATAAATATTACGGAATGCCTGTGCAAAAGTCTCTCCGTTTAACTGTCCGCTTACCGTAAGGTTTGTAGGTTTTTTGAAGAAATCCTGTGAAAAATCTACTTTTCCTTCTTCTGTTTTCGGAATATCATTTAAGTCCATAGTAGTAACCTGGAACATTTCTCCTGCACCTTCGCAGTCACTTCCTGTAATCAATGGTGTATGAACATACACAAATCCCTGTTCCTGGAAGAACTGATGAATTGCATAAGCAATTAAAGAACGCACTTTGAATACTGCCTGGAAAGTATTTGTTCTCGGTCTTAAATGAGAAATCGTTCTTAAATATTCCATAGAATGACGTTTTTCTGTAACGGATAATCTGCTGCTGAATCACCTTCTACCATAATTTCTGTTGCCTGAATTTCAAAAGGCTGTTTTGCCTGTGGTGTTGCAACTAAAGTTCCTTTTACTACAATTGCTGCTCCTACATTTAATTTTGAAATTGTCTGAAAGTTTTCCATTGTATCATGGTATACAATCTGTAATGTTTCAAAAAAGCTTCCGTCATGAAGCACAATAAATCCGAATGTTTTAGAGTCACGGACACTTCTTACCCAACCGCCCACAGTAACTTCTTTATCCAGATATTCTTCTCTGTTTCTGTAAATCTCTTTTACTGTTGTTAACTGCATATCTTTATCTCCTTCTTATCAATCCGTATGCTAAAAAGCTTTACAATTTCCTTATAGTATATCTCATTGCCCTGTTCAGTGCAAGGCTAAAAAGGATGGAACAGCTATTTTAAGTTCTCCGGATTGAGACATTCCAGCTCAGGAACTACAAATCTTCCGTCTTTACGAACCAGAACATCATCAAAATAGATTTCTCCTCCGCCGTATTCCGGTCTCTGAATTAACACCAAATCCCAGTGAATGGCTGAATGATTGCCGTTTGGCGCATCATTTTCATAGCATCTGCCCGGTGTAATATGGATAGAGCCCTGAATTTTCTCATCAAAAAGTGTATCCTTCATAGGATTTAATACGTAAGGATTTACTCCGATGGCAAATTCCCCTACATAACGTGCTCCTTCATCAATGTCAAATACTTTGTTAATTCTCTCTGTGTCATTGGCTGTTGCCTTAATAATCTTACCGTCCTTAAATTCCAGACAGATATTTTCATAAGTAAAGCCCTGAAATGCGGATGGTGTATTGTAGGACAGGGTTCCGTTTATAGAGTCTCTTACCGGGGCTGTAAACACTTCACCGTCAGGAATGTTACATTCCCCGCTGCACGGAACAACCGGAATATCTTTAATGGAGAAGGTCAAGTCTGTTCCCGGTCCTGTAATGCGCACCTTATCTGTCTTTTCCATATATTTTACAAGAGGTTCCATAGCCTTTGCCATCTTGCCGTAGTCCAAAGTACATACATCAAAGTAGAAGTCTTCAAAGGCTTCCAGACTTGTATTGGAAAGCTGTGCCATAGAAGCATTTGGATATCTAAAACAACCCATTTTGTCTTTGGCACACGGATGTTTCCATGAACCGGTGTGCTGTAATACTGCTCATAAAGATTTAATTTTTCAGCCGGAACATCGGATTTTTCAGATACATTATCTCCTCCACGGATACCGATGTAGCAATCCATCTGAGACATTTCCTGTCCGTCAATTTCTGCCATAAGCTGAAGCTGCTCTTTTGTACAGTGCAGGAGCATTTCTCTTTCTACCTGTGCATCTGTAAAATGTGGAAACGGAATTCCCCCTGCCTCATACACTTCTTTTATCAGCTGTCTTGCCAGCGCTTTTGTTTCATATCCCACGTAATGAATATAAACTTTTTCTCCTTTTTGAACTCTACAAGAATGGTTTACTAATACTTTTGCTAATTTTTTAATTCTTTCATCCATGATTTTTTCCCTTTCTTTTATTCATTAATTTTTTCCATATAACAAATGAAAACATTTCCGTTTTCTTCAAATGCCTTTGTGCTGTCATTCATACCCATAGGGGCTGTTGTCTGAGAAGACGGGTCATATAAGTAAGTGTTATATCCGTCAAAGCCTACTATAACCTTTGGAGCTCCGCCTTCCCCTTTTACAATGACAGGTCTTTGTGCACCGGTTTGATATAAAATCTGAGAAAGTGTACAGCCTGTCATATCCACAGCCTGTCCCTGCTTTTGTATCTCTTTTTCCAACTCGTCTGCACTCAGAGGAGCTTTTTTCACTGCATCGGGAATATCTCCCAAAGCAAGCATTGCCTTATCGGCTGTATTGCCTCTTTCCCACACATACTGCTGTGCCCGGTTCAGTACAACTCCTGCGTTGGTATCGGCTGTCTGGATTGCCTCTGCTGCATTTTCATAAATCCCCCATAGTTTTCCCATGGCATATACATAATATTCTTCCTTGTTCTTCTCTTTCTGCTCCATATTCAGGACAACATCCTTCGTGTTCTCCATAAATTTCGCTTCCATAACAAGGGGCTCCTGTTTGCTGCCGCCTTCAAACTGCAAGCCGATAATATTTGCCTGTCTGTCAGTTGTCATAAGCGCCACAGCAAAGGTTTTATCCTGCTTATCTCTTACATTGTTTAAAATCTGGCTGCTGGTAACCGTTTCGTAGCTTTCTCCATTCCACTGCGCTCTTATAATCTCAAGCAAATTATCCTGAAACTTCACATCCATCACATAATATCCGTCTTCATGGTAGGTTTCTTTACTTCGCCTGCTAAATTCTGAATACGGATTTCATTCATGGCAAACTGTCCGCCTACAATATCGCCGTCACCGGCAATACCGTAAACGAGGTCATCGTTCATAAATCCAAATACTCGCAGCTTTGAGCCTTCTCCTGCCTGAATTTTCTCCTGCTTCTGTGTTTCCATATCCATCATCGTAATAGACGTACCGTTATTTACATCCATACCATCCAGCCATGCCACGTATCTGCCGCTTTCTGATACCTTAAAGCAATCATCTTTCACATTTTCCTGCAAAATTTTATATTCTTTGTCTTCCATGTGAAACTGATATAAATCCCCGTTCAAAACTCTGTAAAAATATCCGTTCTTACTGATATAAGTAAACTTTTCAAGCTCCTGTTTCAAAAATTCAAAGGATTTTGTACTGGAAAGGAAAAACCGTTCTTCTACAACATTCTGCTCGGCGCTGTAATGATAAACGGCAGTCCCTACTTTTCCTTCATGCTGTCCTCTGTTCATATATCCGTATAAAACAAAGTCCATGTCACCGTTTTTCTCTACCCGCACAAGCTCAATATCATGCTGAGAATAGTCATTTCTTTCATCGTTGCTGCCCAAATCACGGAAGCTGAAAATACAGCTTAATTTGTTGGTCTTTAAATTATAAGACCATAAATCTCCCTGCTGCACAAAAAGCTACAATCTGCCCTGTGCTGTCAGACAAATACTGCACGTCCTTATCCGTAACGCCTAAATTCAACTGGCCTTCTGTTACAACAGACTGCTCTGTCGTCAACACCTGCTTTGCACTTCGGTGAAAATCAAGAAGTCTTATTCTGGTCTGGTCATAACGCATACGATAAAACTCATCTACCTGATAACGCTCAATCTCGCCCTTTTCATTTTCAGCCGTCATGTAATACGTAATGGAAAGACTTCCTGTATTGGCATTGATATCTTTAATAGAAGGAATTCCCGGTCTGCTGATTTCCGGTTCCAGCTCTTTCCATGTAACCATGTCCAAAGTAGAGTGAATATTCAAATCGTTAAAGCTGTTATTTCCTCCGGAATTATCGGTTTCCAAATAAGTTCTCAGTTCGCCTTTTCCTTCTTCCTCGAGGTTTTTGTATTAAAAGCTGTTCACAAACTCAATGTATTTTTCTGTGCTAAGTCCTGCTCTTTGTATCAGTCTTGTATAATAATTCCAACTGCCATGCTCTGTTTTTAAGGTAAAATTCAGCGCATACTCCTGATCCATCAATATGGATTTCTGCAAAGTAAACGCAGCGCTTAATGTTCCGTCTTCCTCTTCCTCAAAATGGTTAATCTTATTATTTTCTATGACTTTGCTGCCATCGGAAGTACGAATTTCATATACCAGACTCTCTATCTTCTGATTATACGGTGTAATGCTGACCTGCAAGGTCTTATCCGTTCCCAAAGGTGTCAGGGTATCACGCATAAAATCCGCCTGCATATCGTCCTTATATCCATACATGCGGTTGACCGGCATACCGCCGATTTTCATTGCCATGCAGGGAATTGACGCCGTCTGCAAATCTGTTTTATTATCTGTATTCTGGCTGTTCATAAGGCAACTGAAACCAGCCACACCCAAAATAAAGATACAAAACAAAATCAAAATTCTTCTTAGCTTTTTTTTCATTTTAAAATCCTTCCTGTCTATTTCTCAAACAACAGCGTTGGAGAGTGGGCTCTGCATGAAATGCCTTTGCACATGCTTCCCACTTCTCCTGCTGCTGTATATCTTTCTTCTTATTTTCGTTTTTCACTGCACGGATGAGGAGATTTTTCGGTGTATGCTCCATATCGATAAATTCCAAAATCTGCGTATCATATCCCTTACTCTGAAGCATCTGTGCCCGAAGCCCGTCGGTCAATAATGCGGCAAAACGTTCTTTTAAAATTCCATATTCCAGTACCGGCTGCAATGTCTCATTGAAAACCTGTCTGTTTAATTCATGCTGACAGCAAGGCACAGAAAGAATAACAGAAGCGCCCCACTTTACAGCCTTTGCCAAAGCATAATCCGTAGCTGTATCACAGGCATGAAGCGTTACCACCATATCTACCTTATCTGCGCCTTCATAGGAAGCAATATCTCCCTGAAGAAAACGAAGCTTTGTATATCCGTATTTTTCTGCCAGTTTGCTGCAGGTTTTAATTACGTCTTCTTTTAAATCCAGTCCTGTAACACGGATATCATACCCTTTCAGTTCTTTTAAATAATAGTACATGGCAAAAGTAAGGTAAGACTTTCCACACCCAAAATCAATAATCTGTACCTCTCTATCCTTAGGAAGTTTCGGTAGCACATCCTCAATAAATTCCAAAAAGCGGTTTAACTGTTTAAATTTATCATAACGTGCATTTTTCACCTTACCGTCTTGGCTCATGACACCTAAGTCCACGAGCCAAGGAACAGGTACGCCTTCTTTTAAAAGGTAATTCTTGGTTCTATTATGAGAAAGCATAGGTACATACTCTTCCTTTGCCTTTCCCTTATTTTCTTTTACCTTAATGGTCACTTTGCCTTTTTTGCTCACCAGCGCAGATGCAAAAACTTCTCTTGTTTCTAACTGGAGCTGCTTGAAGTTTTCTTCCATTTGGCGAATTAAATATGCAACCACATTTTCTTTTATCAAA